>Ga0160464_100039_pt1 | contig 165578 bp, 143 predicted proteins | sample HID1971I_E11MG_FD_108275 | JGI IMG/M metagenome (GOLD analysis project Ga0160464, IMG submission 108275) | Enriched millipede-associated microbial communities from UW Madison campus, WI, USA - HID1971I_E11 MG | ecosystem: Host-associated > Arthropoda: Insects > Digestive system > Unclassified ...
CGCGCTCCAGAACCGCCCTGATTACCGTCGCGCCCAGCTCCGGCGCCGCGATCTTCGCGAGCGAGCCGCCGAACTTGCCTACCGCCGTACGCGCGGCCGATACGATCACTACGTCAGTCATTTCAGTTTCCTTTTGGCATCGAATGTTAATGCGATTCGGAACGGCACCGTGCGCTCTCGCACACGGTCATGCGCCGCTCACACATCGCGTTCCAGTACGTAACGGCCGGGTGCGGCCTCGATTACCGGGTGAGCCTTCGATCCCTGTGCCGCGCGCGCCTTGACCCGCTCGCCCGCGTTTTCGGCGAGCCACTTCGACCAGGCCGGCCACCAGCTTCCGGGATGCTCCGCCGCGGCATCGAACCACGCATCGGGATCTTCCGGCAGACGCTCGTCGTCGCTGTCGATCATCCAGAAGCTGCGCTTGTTCTTCGACGGCGGATTGATCACGCCCGCGATATGACCGGACGCGCCGAGCACGAACTTCTGCGGACCGCTGAGAACCGGCGCGGACGCATAAGCCGATTTCCACGGCACGATATGGTCTTCCCGCGAACCGTAGATGAAGGTCGGCAGCGTGAGGCGCGACAGGTCGATCGACTCGCCGCACACCGTCAGCGCGTGCGGCGTCTTCAGCTTGTTCTCGAGGTACGTGTTGCGCAGATACCAGACGCACATCGGGCCGGGCAGGTTCGTCGAGTCGCTGTTCCAGAAGAGCAGATCGAACGCTTGCGGCGTGCGGCCCTTGAGGTAGTTGTCGACGACATAATTCCAGACCAGGTCGTTCGGACGCAGATACGAGAACGTGTTGGCGAACTCGATGCCGCGCATGAGACCGGCAGGCGCGCCGCCCTTGCCGCCGATCGACTGCTCGCGCATCTGCACGTGCGCCTCGTCGACGAAGACATCGAGCACGCCCGTATCGGAGAAATCGAGCATCGAGGTGAGCAGCGTCATCGATGCGGCCGGCTCCTCGCCGCGCGCCTTTGCCACCGCGAGCGCGGTCGCGAGGATCGTGCCGCCGATGCAGAAGCCGAGCGTATTGATCTTGTCCTCGCCGCTGATCTCCTGCACGACGCGGATCGTTTCGAGGGCGCCCTCTTCGACGTAGTCGTCCCACGTCTTGTGCGCGATCGACTGATCCGCATTGCGCCACGACAGAATGAATACCTGATGCCCTTCTTCGAGCGCATAGCGCACGAGCGAGCCTTCGGGCGACAAATCGAGGATGTAGAACTTGTTGATGCACGGCGGCACGATCAGAAGCGGGCGCGCGTACACGTTCGGCGCGAGCGGCTTGTACTGGATCAGTTGCACGAGATCGTTCTCGTACACGACCGAACCCTCCGTCGACGCGATGTTCTTGCCGACGAGAAAGCGCGATTCGTCCGACTGCGAAATCTTGCCGCGCTGCATGTCGTTCAGCAGATTCATCATGCCCTGGCGCAGGCTTTCGCCCTTGCTTTCGATGAGCGTCTTCTGCGCATCGGGATTGAGCGCGAGGAAGTTGCTCGGCGCGGCGGCGGCGGCCCATTGCTGCACGGCGAAGCGGATGCGCTCGCGCGTCTTCGGATCGCTCTGCACCGCATCCGCGAGTTCCTGCAGATAGCGCGCGTTCAGCAAATACCACGCGGCGGTGAACGCGTAGGCGGGCGTGGTTTGCCAGGAGGTATCGGTGAAACGACGGTCTTTCAGCGCGCTCGGATCGATGCTTTGCGCGCCCGCCTGCTTGAGCAGATCGGCGGCGTCGCGCGAATAGCTGCTCTGCAATTCATGGAGGCGTTCGGGAGCGATCGCGGCGGTCGGAATCTTCGGCAGCGTGGGCAATCCCTGCATCGCCGCGCCGAAGCCCGGCATGCTGCTCGCGAGTTTCGCGAACTCCGCGAGACCGTTCATCTTGGTGAAATCGGGCATCTGCGGCATCGCGCCCGGTGTCGGGAATGCAGCCGGAAATGCTGTCGATGGAAATCCGTTCGAAAAGCCTTTGGCAAAATCGGCGAATGCAGCAAACGGCGCTGCCGCCGCATCACTTGCGGTATTCGTCTGTTGAGTGAATTTCGACCATTGCGAAGGATCAGCGACGGAACGCCAGGCGTTCAGCCATTGATCGAACGCCTGCTGTACGCCAGTCGTATCGGCGGATGATGCTTCGGCCGAGGTGCTGTCGGCGGTACGGGAGCGGGAAGATGAGGAAGTTGATTTGGAAGCCATACCCGCTATTGACCTGTGAGTCTCGCAAGACTTGGATTGCTGATGCAGGCATCGCCGGGCTTTCCTCGACCAGCGCGCAAGTATTGGTGCGCCTTATGCGCGCGGCAAGTGTGTGCCTTGCTACGCCGTGCCCGATTGGTTGAATTCCAGGAACATTCTTGCTCCAGGATGTCAGGCATGTCAATGCTTCGTCCCGATTTTGCCGCAGTGCGATATTTTTTTAATTATCGTTTTCCCCCATGCGAATTATTGCGTTTCGCATGAGGTTTAGTCATCGGCGGGAAATGCTTGTCGCGTATCTTCCGAGACGATTGCCGATAGCCAATCGTTTAATCGGTGAGCCAGATCATCGCGGCCATGCGGCCGGTCACGCGATCACGACGGTACGAATAAAAGCGCTCTTTTTCCGTGACGGTGCAATGCGTGCCGCCATGAACGCGCGCGACGCCCACGCCGAGATCGGCCAGGCGCAGACGCGCGAGCGCATAGATATCCGCGAGATATTTGTCCGGCGTGCCGTCGACGGGACTGAACGCGGCCTTCGTCGCGTCACGCCGATCCGGCCGCGCGGCCGCGACGAACGCATCGAGCACGTCCTCGCCCACTTCGAACGCGTTCGGCCCGATCGCCGGTCCGAGAAACGCATTGAGCTTCGATGCCGGCACGCCCGCGAGCGCCGCCACGCGCTCGCCCGTCTTCTCGACGATGCCGCCGGCAAGACCGCGCCAGCCCGCATGCGCTGCGCCGACAGCGCGGCCGTCGTCGTCGCAGAAAAGTACCGGGAGGCAATCGGCCGTCATCACGACGCACACGACGCCCGTGCGATCCGTCACGCTGGCGTCGGCGCGCGTGCGCTCGCCAAGCGAGAGGCGTTCGATGACCGCGTGCCCATCTTCGACCTGCGTGCCGTGAATCTGTTCGAGCCACGCGGCGTTGCGCAGACCCGTCGATGCGAGCGCGCGGCGGCGGTTTTCCTTCACCGCGTCGGGCGCATCGCCGGATGAGAAGCCGAGGTTGAGGCCGCCCGCGCCGGGCATGCCGCCATCGTAGGGCGCATCGCTCACGCCGCCCGCGCGCGTCGTGACGAATGCGCGCACGCGCGGCGACACATTCCATTGCGGCAACACGCAGTCTTTCGATTGCAGTTCGGCGGCGTCGTTGGTCATGCTTCGTCGTCCTCGCTCTCTTCGTCGTCCCAGTCGTCTTCTTCGCCCTCGCCCATCTCGTAGACTTCGACGAAGCCCTCATCCTCGTCGAACTCGACTTCCTCGTCCTGTCCGAAGCCGAGCTCCGCTGCGAGCGCCGCGATGTCCTCGGGCACGTCCGCGCGCCAATGCACTTCCTTGCCCGTCGCGGGATGAATCAGGCCGAGCCGCCACGCGTGCAGCGCCTGACGCGCGAAATCGTTGGGCAGCGGCTTCACGGAGCGCTTGCCGCGCGCGTGTCCGTACACCGGATCGCCGAGCAGCGGATGCTGGATATGCGCGCAATGCACCCGAATCTGATGCGTGCGGCCCGTTTCGAGATCGCAATGAATCGCGCTGACGGGCTGACCGTGCCACGTGGTCCGGTCGATGGTGCGGAAGTGCGTACGCGCGGGCTTGCCCGATGCCGTCTTCACGACCGCCATGCGCGTGCGCTCGCGCGGATCGCGGCCGATCGGCGCGTCGATCGTGCCTTCGTCGGGCATGTTGCCCCACACGAACGCGACATAGCGGCGCTTGACCGTGCGCGCCTGCAACTGGCGCACCAGATCGGTCTGCGCCTCGAGCGTGCGGGCGACGACCATCAGGCCGGACGTTTCCTTGTCCAGCCGATGCACGATGCCCGCGCGCGGCAGGCCGGCGGCCGCATCGCCGTAACGATGCAGAAGGCCATTGAGCAGCGTGCCGCTCCAGTTGCCCGCGGCCGGATGCACCACCATGCCCGCGGGCTTGTTGATGACGACGAGCGTCTCGTCCTCGTACACGATATGCAGCGGCACCGGCTCGGGCGCGAAGGCGAGCTGTTCGGGCAGGAGATCGGGCACGAGCGTGATCGTCGCGCCGAGCGGCACGGGCTGGCGCACTTTCGCGCCCGCGCCATCGACGAGCACGCGCCCTTCCTCGATCCAGCCCTGTAGCCGGCTGCGCGAAAACTCGGGGAATACTTTGGCGAGCACCTTGTCGAGCCGCTCGCCCGCGAGTTCGTCGGGCACGTGCGCCTCGCGCGTCGCTTCGCGGCCTGCGCTACCGGTCGAATCGGGCGATGCCGAGTCGTGGCCGGGGTCGCATGGGCTATAATCTTTGAGTTGGTCTTTGGTACGACGAGTACTTGAGCGGGTCATTTGAACGAGATTCGGCGGCATGAAACGGAAGCCGCGCCGGAAATACAGCTAGAACAGCGAGAATCAGCCAGGAACAGCAAGCACTGATGCGAGCCTTCAACACCATTCATCTCTCGATGCGTCAATCCATCAAGTATCTGGCGCTGGCCGCGAGCGTCGCCATCGTAACGGCCTGTCACGGCCTGCCCGAGAAGACCGACGAAACGGCAACGTGGAACAACAACAAATTATATACGGAGGCTCAGGACGCGCTATCCGGCAGCGACTGGGGCAAGTGCGCGAAGTATTTCGAAGCGCTCGAAGGCCGCGACCCGTTCGGCCATTTCGCGCAGCAGGCGCAGATCAACGTCGCGTACTGCGACTGGAAGGATAGCGAAACCGCCAACGCCGACCAGGCCATCGATCGTTTCATCAAGCTGCACCCGGATCATCCCGAGATCGCTTATGCGTACTATCTCAAGGGCATGATCCACTTCAACGACGACCTCGGCCTCTTCGGCCGCTTCTCCGGTCAGGACATGAGCGAGCGCGACCCGAAGTCGCTGCGCGAGTCCTATGACGCATTCAAGGTCGTCGTCGACAAATATCCGCAAAGCAAGTACGCGCCCGACGCAGCGCAGCGCATGCGCTACATCGTGAACGCGCTCGCATCGCATGAAGTGCACGCTGCGGATTACTACTATCGCCGGGGCGCGTACGTGGCCGCGATCAACCGCGCGCAACTCGCGATTCGCGAGTACCGGAATGCACCGGCGACGGAAGACGCGCTGCACATCATGATGCTGTCGTACGAGAAGCTCGATCAGCCGCAACTCGCCGACGACACCAAGCGCGTGCTCGCCGCGACCTTCCCGGACAGCCCGTATGTGACAGGCAAACGCCGCGCGGGCGCCGACAAGCCCTGGTACCAGATCTGGTAAGACACGCAGGCAATAAAAGAAACGGCCGGTTGATAACCGGCCGTTTTTTTACGTCGATGAAAATCAGGATTCCGACAGTTACTCCGCCAGCTCCGTTTTCCACTTCGCCGCATCGCTGAAGAATTCGCGCACCACGTCCAGTTCGCGCGTGCGCTTGAACGGCGGCAGGCTTTGCCAGATGCGCCGGCCATACGGTTTTTCGACGAGGCGCGTGTCGCAGATCATCAGCACGCCGCGATCCGTCTCCGCGCGAATCAGCCGCCCCGCGCCCTGCTTCAACGTAATGACCGCCTGCGGCAACTGATGCACGGCGAACGGGCTCAGGCCTTTTTTCGTCAGCGCGTCAAGACGCGCGGCGAGCACGGGATCGTCGGGCGGCGCGAACGGCAGCTTGTCGATGACGACGAGCGACAGCGCATCGCCGCGCACATCGACGCCTTCCCAGAAGCTTTGACTGCCCACCAGAATCGCATTGCCGTAGGCGCGGAAACGGTCGAGCAGCTCGGTGCGGCTCGCGTCTCCCTGCACGAGCAGCGGATTGTCCCAGCCACGCCGTTCGATGATGTCGCGCATGCGCGTCGCGATGCGATCCACCGCGCGCAACGTCGTGCACAGCACGAACACGCCGCCGCCCGCCGCCTCGATCACGGGCAGCGCCGCCTCGAACACGGCATCGGTGAATTGCGGCGAGGAAGGTTGCGGCAGATTGCGCGGCACATACAGCAAACCTTGCGACGGATAATCGAACGGGCTCGGCAAGGTCATCGAACGGCGCGCGTTCAGGCCCATCTGCGCCGCGTAGTGCGTGAAGTCGCCGCGCACCGAAAGCGTCGCGGAAGTGAAAATCCATGCGCGCGGCACGCCCGCGCGCTGCTTCGCGAAGATCGGCGCGACCGACAGCGGCGTCTCGTGCAACTGCACCGTGTGCGAGAACACTTCGATCCAGCGCACCATCTCGTTCGGCTCTTCCTTCGCAGCCTGCTTCGCGGTGTCCTCGTCCGCGACGACCGCGCGTTCGAGCGATGTCGGCGGCGTCGTCCAGCCCGCGAGCAGATCCTGCAACTCGCGCGCGCGGCGCACCAGCGCCTGCAACGATTCGGCTCGCTCCGCATGCGAAGAAAGCGTCGTGGCGAGCGCGGACAGATGCGTCTCCAGCGTGTCGAGCGCCTCGAAGATCGGATGACCGTCCGGCAATTGCCCGAGCGACAGGCGCACCGAATCTTCCTTGAACGCGAGCCGCACATCGCGCGCCGCACGCTCCAGCGCCGCGCCGAGCTTGGTCCAGTCGGCGGCGTCGCGTGCGTGCGAGAGACCTTCGGCGACCGTATCGCGCGCGAGTTCGAGCAACTGCGTCGTCGAGAGCGTATCGCCGAAAAAGAGCGTCGCCGTCTCGGGCAACTGATGCGCCTCGTCGAAGATGATGGTGTTCGCCGTCGGCAGCAACTCGGCCATGCCGGTGTCGCGCAGCATTACATCGGCGAAGAACAGATGGTGATTCACCACGACGATGTCCGCCTGCTGCGCTTCCTTGCGCGCCTGCATCACGAAGCATTCCTTGTAATGCGGACATTCCTGACCGAGGCAGTTATCGCGCGTGGACGTGACCATCGGCCAGACGGGCGAATTCTCCGGCACGCTCGCAAGCTCGGCCTTGTCGCCGGTGCGCGTGATCTTCGCGAAACGGATGATCTCCTGCAAATGCGACGTATCCTGGCGCGACGGCAGGCGGCCGTTGTCGGCGGTGCGTTCCAGGTAGTAATGGCACAGATAGTTCGCGCGGCCCTTCAGCATCGCGACGGACACGGGCACGGCGAGCGCGTCGCGCACGGTCGGGATGTCGCGCTGGAAGAGCTGATCCTGCAGATGCTTCGTACCCGTCGACACGATGACCTTGCCGCCCCACAGCATGGCCGGAACGAGGTACGCATAGGTCTTGCCGGTGCCCGTGCCGGCCTCGACGATGAGCGTGTTCTCGCCGCCGTCGATGGCCGCTTTCGCCGTCGCGATGCCGATTTCATCGGCCGGTTGCTCGTCGGGCGCGTAAGGCTTGTCGGAAGGCCCGAGCTTGCGCGCGGGACGGCGCTGCGCCTCGAACATAGCGGGTTCGGGCATGGCGCGGCCGGATGCTTCCATCGCGGCCGCGACCGAGCGCGCCATTTCGATCTGCGATGCGCGCGAGCGATAACCGTCGATCGCGCGCGCAAGCAGTCCTTGCGCGGAAAAGATGGCGTCGAGCTCGACGCCGCGTTTGTCGGTCAGCGCGAGCGGCGCGCTGGCGCCGTCGCTGGATTGTGCGGGTGAATTCAAGGCGTGCTAAATCCTGCGGGTTTCGGCGCGGCCGCGCACGCGAGGCGCCGATGCCGGCGAGCCTGCGGCAGGCGCGCTGCGTTCAGTGCGCGTCAGAGTCCAGCTGCAATTGCAGCAGGAGAATGGTGTCCTTCACCTTGAGCTTGCGCTTTTTCAGGCGCCTCAGCTCCAGGTCGTCGGTGCCGGACATCTTTTCGATCAACGTGTCCAGGCTGTGATGCTCTTCCTGCAATTGCGCGATTCGGTCGCGCAGCACAGCGGCATCCATGGCGGGTTGTCGGGGTGCGCGCGTGGATTCATTCAAGCGCTGCTGCATGCTCGCCTCCTTTCATCCTCTTTGCGCGGGCCCAAAGAACGAGCCCGACCGCCCTACTTACCTTGCTGCTGTTGTTGTTGCTGCAGTTTCAGTTGCTCCTGGCGCTCCTGCTCCTGCTGTTGCGCCTTTTCCTGCGCCTTTCTGGCGGCTTCCTTCTGACGCGCATCGACTTCCGCGCGATGCTGCGCGGCTTCCTGCTGTTTCTGCTCGTAGCGCTGCGCCTTTTGCTCGCGTTCCTGCGCGTCCTGCACGCCGCGAGCGCGCGCGTCATCCAGTTTCTTCTGGTAGTCCGCCTGCTTGCGATCGTACGCTGCCTGGTTGGCCGCGCGCTGCGGCGCTTCGGCGTCGCGCTGGGCGGCGGCCAGCGCGTTCTGACGCTGCTTGTCTTCGTAGGACTGCTGGCTGGCCTTCTCGTTCGCGGCGCGCTGCGGCGCTTCCGCTTCGTATTGCGCCCGCTTGATGGCCGTCTGCTCGTCGCGTTGCTTCGCCCGCTCGGCGCGCTGCTCGTCGTCGAGTGCGAGTTGTTGCTGGCGGATCTGCTGACGCACTTCGCGCATTTCGTTGCGCGCGTTATCCAGACAATGATTCACGAAGAATTTGCTGTAGCAGTCGTGCTGCTTCACGCCGTAACTGTAGTTGTTTTCTTCGGTGCGCCGGTCGAGCACCTTCTGACGCTGGACGAACTCGGCTTTCAGCGCGTCATCGGGATTTTGCGCAGCCGGTGCGTCCGACGGCGCCGTATCCAGCGGACGTGCGGTCACGGACGTGCCGGGGTCGATCGGCCTGGCGGTTTGAGCAAGCGCTTGCTGCGACGCGAATGCGCCTGCCGCGCACAGCAGCGAGAGAGCCGCGGCGACCGGCACGTTTGAAAGGCGAAAGTTGGGCAAATGGATGAACGGCAACGTGATAAAGAATCAGGTGCGAAACGGCTTGTGCGATGTCCAAATTCTATCACCGCGCGCCGGAGCGCTCCGCCATTTATGGCAAAATGCCCCGCTCCAGCAACCCGGTCCGAACCTGGCTCGTTGCACGGTCATCCGCCCGCGGCGTCTCGCTCTCGTGAGGCTGCGCACGCGGTGCGAATCTTGCCGGCGAGCCGCAGACAGCGCAGAAACATGACGGAAACCGTAGCACTCAAGATCGTACAGCGCATTGCCTCCGAACTCACCGTGCAGCCGCGCCAGGTCGCCGCCGCCGTGGGGCTTCTCGACGAAGGCTCGACTGTCCCGTTCATCGCCCGGTATCGCAAGGAAGTCACCGGCAATCTCGACGACACGCAGTTGCGCACGCTCGAGGAGCGCCTGCTGTACCTGCGCGAGCTCGAAGACCGCCGCGCGACGATCCTGCAAAGCATCGACGAGCAAGGCAAGCTCACGGCCGAACTGCGCGGGGCCATCGAAGGCGCGGACAGCAAGCAGGTGCTCGAAGACCTCTATCTGCCGTACAAGCCCAAGCGCCGCACGCGAGCGCAGATCGCCCGCGAGGCCGGCCTCGAACCGCTCGCGCAGGCGCTGCTCGCCGATCCCACGCTCGATCCGCAAGCCGAAGCCGCAAAGTTCGTCGATGCGGAAAAAGGCGTCGCCGACACCAAAGCCGCGCTCGACGGCGCGCGCGACATTCTCTCCGAGCAGTTCGGCGAGACCGCCGAAATCCTCGGCAAGCTGCGCGAGCATCTGGTCAACCAGGGGCTCGTCACGTCGAGCGTGGTGGACGGCAAACAAGGCGAGGAAGGCGAGAAATTCCGCGACTACTATGACTACAGCGAGACGATCCGCACCGTGCCGTCGCACCGCGCGCTCGCGCTGTTCCGTGGCCGCAATGCGGGCGTTCTGACCGTCAAGCTCGGCCTCGGCGAGGAACTCGACGCGCAGATTCCGCACCCGTGCGAAGCGATGATCGCGCAGCATTTCGGCATCGCCAATCGCGGCCGCGCCGGCGACAAGTGGCTCTCCGACGTATGCCGCTGGTGCTGGCGCGTGAAGGTGCAGCCGCATATCGAAACCGAATTGCTCACGCAATTGCGCGAAGAAGCCGAGCATGAAGCCATTCGCGTGTTCGCACGCAATCTGAAGGACTTGCTGCTCGCGGCGCCTGCCGGCCCGAAGGCCGTGATCGGTCTCGATCCGGGCTTGCGCACCGGCGTGAAAGTGGCGGTCGTGGATCGCACCGGCAAGCTCCTCGCGACCGACACCATCTATCCGCACGAGCCGCGCCGCGACTGGGACGGCTCCATCGCGAAGCTCGCGCGCATCGCGCACGCGACGCAGGCTGAACTCGTGTCGATCGGCAACGGCACCGCATCGCGCGAAACCGACAAGCTCGCGAGCGAGCTCATCACGAAGCATCCGGATCTGAAGCTGCAGAAGATCGTCGTGTCCGAGGCGGGCGCATCGGTGTATTCGGCATCCGAGCTCGCCGCGAAGGAGTTTCCGGAACTCGACGTGTCGCTGCGCGGCGCGGTGTCGATCGCGCGGCGGCTGCAAGACCCGCTCGCCGAACTCGTCAAGATCGAGCCGAAAGCGATCGGCGTGGGCCAGTATCAGCACGACGTGAATCAGCGCGAACTCGCGCGCTCGCTCGATGCGGTCGTCGAGGATTGCGTGAATGCCGTCGGCGTCGATGCGAACACGGCGTCGGTCGCGCTGCTCGCGCGCGTGTCGGGGCTGAATTCGACGCTCGCGCGCAATATCGTCGATTATCGTGATGCCAACGGGCCGTTCCCGTCGCGCGCGCATCTGAAGAAGGTGCCGCGTCTCGGCGACAAGACCTTCGAGCAGGCAGCGGGCTTTCTGCGCATCAACAACGGCGAGAATCCGCTCGACCGCTCGTCGGTGCATCCGGAGGCGTATCCGGTCGTCGAACGCATTCTCGCGAAGATCAAAAAGCATATCGGCGATGTGCTCGGCAAGCGCGACGCCTTGACGGGCATTTCGCCCACTGAATTTGTCGACGATCGTTTCGGGCTGCCGACCGTGCGCGACATTCTCGCCGAACTCGAAAAACCGGGCCGCGATCCGCGCCCCGAGTTCAAGACGGCGACGTTCAGGGAAGGCATCGAGAAAATTTCGGACCTCGTGCCGGGCATGATCCTCGAAGGCGTGGTGACGAACGTCGCGGCGTTCGGCGCGTTTGTCGATATCGGCGTGCATCAGGACGGTCTCGTGCACGTTTCGGCCATGTCCACGAAATTCATCAAGGATCCGCACGAAGTCGTGAAGGCCGGTCAGGTCGTCAAGGTGAAAGTGATCGAGACGGATGTGAAGCGCCAGCGTATTTCGCTCACAATGCGTCTGGACGATGACTCCGCGCAAGCTTCGGCGAGCGGCGGCGCGGGCGCAGCGCAATCGCGCGGTTCGCAGGATCGTCGTTCGGGCCAGCGTCCGCAGCAGCGTCGCGAACCGGAAGCGGCCGGTGCGATGGCCGCGGCATTCGCAAAACTGAAACGCTGACGGTTCTCGCTGCCAACAAAAAACCCCACGTCTTGCGACGTGGGGTTTTCTTTTTGCGCTTCTGAAAAACGAAGCGTCAGATCTCGATCTTCGTTCCCAGCTCGACCACGCGATTCGCGGGAATACTGAAGAAATCCGTCGGCTTCGCGGCGTTCTGATGCATCCACGCGAAGACGCGCTCGCGCCACACCGACATGCCCGGCAATTCCGTCGGCACGACCGTCTCGCGCGCCATGAAGAACGACGTGTCCATCAACTCGAAGGTCATCGCATGCGTGCGCGTGATCTGCTCGAGCACGGCCTTCACATCCGGCGTCTCGTTGAAGCCGTATGCCGCCTTCACGAGGAACAGACCGCCGCCGATGTCCTTCACTTCGAGACGATGCGCGTCGTCGACATAAGGAATGTCGCGCGTCTTGAAGTTCATGAAGATGGTGCGCTCGTGCAGCACCTTGTTGTGCTTCAGGTTGTGCAGAAGGCTCACGGGCACGAGCGAATCGCTGCCGGTGAGATAGATCGCCGTACCCGACACCCGATGCGGCGGATGCGCGAGCAAGCCCTGCAGGAACGGCATCAACGGGATACCGTCCGCCGCCGTGCGATCCTTCACGATCATGCGGCCCTTGTACCAGGTCATCAGCAAGAAGAAGAGCGCCCCGCCGATGCACAGCGGCAGCCAGCCGCCCTGCTCGATCTTCAGCAGGCTCGCGCCGAAGAAGCCGATGTCGATCATCAGGAACACGGCGATCATCCCGCCGACGAGCCAGCGGTTCCAGCCCCACAGATTCACCATCACGACGGACACGAGGATCGTGGTTGTGAGCATCGTCGCGGTGACGGCGAGACCGTACGCGGCGGCGAGATTTTCGGAACTCTTGAAGCCGATGACGATGCACAGGATGATGAAAAGCAGCATCCAGTTCACGAGCGGAATATAGATCTGGCCGATCGCAAGTTCCGACGTATGAAGGATCTTCATGCGCGGCACGTAGCCGAGCTGAATCGCCTGGCTCGTCAGCGAATACGCGCCGGAAATGACCGCCTGCGATGCGATCACGGTCGCGACCGTCGACAGAATCACGAGCGGCAGCAACGCCCAGTCGGGCGCGAGCAGAAAGAACGGATTCTCGATGGCTTGCGGCGAGTGCATCAGCAACGCGCCCTGACCAAAGTAGTTCAGCAACAGCGAAGGCATGACGAAGCCATACCAGCCGTAGCGAATCGGCTTGACGCCGAAGTGCCCCATGTCCGCGTATAGCGCTTCCGCCCCGGTCAGCACCAGCACGACCGAGCCGAGCACGATATACGCCTGCAGGACGTGCTGCGCCATGAAGGAAAAGGCGTAATAGGGATTGAGCGCGACGATGATGCGCGGCTCCATGACGATATGCGCGGCGCCGAGCACCGCGAGCGTCGCGAACCACACGACCATGATCGGGCCGAAGAGCTTGCCGACCACCGCCGTGCCGTGGCGCTGAATCCAGAACAGCGCGATGAGAATCACGATCGTGATCGGCAGCACGTACGGCGAGAGCTTGGGCGCGGCGATCTCGAGACCTTCGACCGCCGAAAGCACCGACATCGCCGGCGTGATGACCGCATCGCCGTAGAACATGCACGCGCCGAAGATGCCCAGCATCATCAGTACGCCCGAGATCTTGCCGGCCTCTCTCACGCTGCGCAGCGCGAGCGTCGTCATGGCGAACACGCCGCCTTCGCCGTTGTTGTCGGCGCGCATGACGAACAGCACGTATTTGACGGCGACCACCATGACGATCGCCCAGAAGAGCAAGGAGATGACGCCGAGAATCGACGCCTCCGACAAGCCGATGCCGTGCGACGGGCTAAAGGCTTCCTTCAGGGAGTAGAGAGGACTCGTGCCGATGTCGCCGAAAACGACGCCAATGGCGGCGAGCGCAAGCGAGTGCATTGGCTGTTTATGCTCGTGCGCGTGAGTCGTGTTAGTCATAAAAGCGATATATCCGTCCAGGGCGGAATAAAACGAACGCCATTCTATCTAACGTTGCACGCGAAGACGCCTTCTCGCGTGTTGCTCCAGCGCCACGAGAGACGCGTGTGTGAGTGTAGCATCGCGCTCCGTGTGCGTAGGCGGGCGCGTTCAGCTCGATTCTTCGGCGTTCGGTCCGTCATCGTGCAAAAACAAAAAACGCCGTTGCGCCCGGTTTCGTGCCAGGCGAACGGCGTCTGTCATGCGAAAGATCAGGCGTCGCCGATCATCCGCGTCCGTTTTGCGTGCCGCGCTTGATCCACGCGCCCAGGTTGTGCGGACGCACCGTGTCCCACTCCTCGAAAGGCTGATGAATCCACGGATTCGTTTCAAGATGCTGAACGTGATAGTCGGGTTTGACCTTCGAGCACGCCTTGTACCAGAGCACCGCCGAACGCACCGCCGTGATGGCCGGATAACGCTCCTTCAGATGCTCCTGCACGCGCGCGAGCGTGACGCCCGAATCGACCAGATCGTCGACGAGCAGCACGTTGCCGGACAGATCCCCGCGCGTCATCGTGATGTATTGCGCGATGTCGAGATCGCCCTGCTCCGTGCCCGCGGCTTCGCGGTACGAGCTCGTCGCGAGAATGGCGAGCGGCAGGTCGTAGATGCGCGACAGTTGATCGCCCACGCGCAGGCCGCCGCGCGCGAGACACAGGATCTTGTCGAACTTCCAGCCCGACTCGTGCACCTTCAGTGCAAGGAGTTCGATCAGCCGGTGATATTCATCCCAGCCGACCCAGAGGTTCTTGTCGTCGTTGCGCGGGTCCGTCATCGCGATCATGGTGAGGCTCTTTCAAATGCTTAGGTTATATACGAAATGTGGCCGCATCAGGCGGCCACATTCTTTACAGCGTCCGGCTCCGGTCAAGGCTCGTTAAGCGCTCACACCTTGAACGGATGGCGAAGCAGGATGGTTTCGTCACGGTCCGGACCGGTCGACACCATGTCGATCGGCACACCCGCCACTTCCTGCACACGCGACAGGTACTTGCGCGCGTTTTCCGGCAGCCCGTCCCATTGCGTGATGCCAATGGTGCTTTCCTTCCAGCCGCCGAAGGTTTCATACACCGGCTCGCAGCGCGCCACTTCCGATGCGCCGCGCGGCAGGATGTCGATCAGCTTGCCGTCGAGCGTGTAGCCCGTGCACAGCTTCACTTCGTCGAGACCGTCGAGCACGTCGAGCTTGGTCATGCACAGGCCCGAGATGCCGTTGATCTGAATCGAACGGCGCAGCGCGGCGGCGTCGAGCCAGCCGGTGCGGCGCGGACGGCCGGTGACCGAGCCGAATTCCTTGCCGACGGTCGCGAGGTTCAGGCCCACCTGATCCTGACGCTGCGCGTTGTCCGCGTCGTACAGCTCGCTCGGAAACGGGCCCGAACCGACGCGCGTGCAGTACGCCTTGGTGATGCCGAGAATATAGTTCAGACGCTGCGGCCCGATGCCCGCGCCCGAAGTCGCCGCGCCCGCGACGCAATTGCTCGAGGTGACGTACGGATACGTGCCGTGGTCGATGTCGAGCAGCGTGCCTTGCGCGCCTTCGAACAGCAGATTCCGGCCGGCGTGGTTTTCGTCGTAGAGACGGCGGGAAACGTCCGTGACCATGGGCGCGAGACGGTCGGCGTAACCGAGCATCGTCTCGAGCGTTTCCTGAAAGTCGACGGCCTTCGCGCCGAGATACTGAGTCAGCACGAAGTTATGGAATTCGAGCGTTTCGCGAAGGCGCTCCTCGAACACCGCGCGATCGAAGAGATCCTGCACGCGCAGACCGCGACGGGCCACCTTGTCTTCGTACGCCGGGCCGATGCCGCGACCGGTCGTGCCGATCTTGCCGGCGCCGCGCTTGGCTTCGCGCGCCTGGTCGATCGCGACGTGATACGGGAGAACGAGCGTGGCGGCTTCGGAAATGAACAGGCGCTTGCAGACGTCGACGCCCGCAGCTTCCAGTTCGTCGATTTCCTTGAACAGCGCTTCCGGCGACAACACGACGCCATTGCCGATGTAACAGGCCGTGCCCGCGCGCATGATGCCCGAGGGAATGAGGCGAAGAATGGTCTTCTTGCCGCCGATGATGAGCGTATGGCCGGCGTTGTGACCGCCCTGGAAGCGCACGACGCCCTGGGCGTGGTCCGTCAGCCAGTCGACGATCTTGCCTTTGCCCTCATCACCCCACTGGGTGCCCACCACGACGACGTTGCGCCCCGGGTTCACATTCACTGCACTGGCAGACATGTTGATTCGTTAGCTGGTTAAAAACGTATTTTACCTATGTTCGCGAAAGGTTCCGAGTTTTTCGGGACGCGTTTCGCGATTTCGTCACGCTCGCGTGATTGGAATCCGCTAAGCAAATTCCCTTGCCGATCAAGCGCCTGTATTCATCGTCCGCTTCAGGTGCGGGTTTCGACCGTCCATTTGCCGTCGCGCTCGACGAGCACACGGTCGAACGCGAATTCGTCCAGATCGTGGTCGTGGCCGGGCAGCGCCTGGATCACCACTTCGCCCGCGTCGCGCAGCGCGAGAATCGCAGCGCGCAGCGGTTCATCGTGCTTCCACGGCGCGACGATCGCGCTGCCGCGTGCGTCGACGGGCGAGATGCGCGCCACTTCGCGCAGGTCGAGCGAGAAGCCCGTAGCGGGCCGCGCACGGCCGTAGGCCAGGCCAACGTCGTCGTATCGGCCGCCGCGCGCGACGGCGTTCGGCACGCCATCGACATAGGCGGTGAACATCACGCCGCTGTGATAGGCATAGCCGCGCAGGTCCGCGAGGTCGATCATCAGCTCCGCGCCTTCGACCTGACCCGCGAGGAACGCGAGATCGTCGAGCGCGCGCGCGATCACCGGCAGATTCGGCAGACGGCCACGCGCAATCTGCAGCACCGAAGCATCGCCATAGAGCGACGGCAATGCCCGCAGCGCCTCGCGCGGCACTTGTCCGAGATGCGCGGTCAGCTCATTGAGGCGCGGCACGTCCTTGCTCGCGAGCGCTTCGTAAAGCGCTTCACCGAGCGATGCCGCCGCCGGCTCGAGCTCCAGCAGCGCGGCGAGCACGCCCGCGTGGCACAGATCGAGACGCACTTTCTTCAGACCTGCGAGATGCAGCGAATCGAGCATGAGCTGCTGGATCTCGAGATCCGCTTCGAGCCCGGCGTGCCCATAGATTTCCGCGCCGATCTGAATCTGCTCGCGCGTCGCGTGCAGCCCGCGCGGGCGCGTGTGCAGCACGACGCCCGCGTAGCACAGACGCGTCACGCCCTGCCGGTTCAGCAGATGCGCGTCGATGCGCGACACCTGCGGCGTGATGTCCGCGCGCAGGCCGAGCGTGCGCCCGGACAATTGATCGACGAGCTTGAAGGTGCGCAGATTCAGGTCGCTTCCGCCGCTCGTCAGAAGCGATTCGAGATACTCGAGCATCGGCGGCATCACGAGCTCGTAGCCGTACGAACGGAAACGGTCGAGCAGGCGGCGGCGCAGCTCTTCGATCTTGCGGGCTTCCGACGGCAAGACGTCGGCGATATTCTCGGGAAGTAACCAGGTGGACATCGATACGTTTCCTACGGGACGAGAGGGCTCGGCGCGGATCGCGCGGCGCTCACGGACTTGAACGGTCAGGGACGAAAGGATAAGGACAAGATAGGCGAAATGGCGGCGGCGTGCCGGACGAGGCTCACGTCGCGATCAGGAGCAGAATCAGGCCGAGCACCATGGCGACCAGTCCGCCGATCCGGATATGGTGCACCGGCCGCTCCGCGATGCGGCGAAAGGTATCGCGCCAGGCGGTCGGGAAAACGAAGGGAAACATGCCTTCGATAATCAGCATCAACGCAAGAGCGAGCAGTAACGTCTCGGCCATGTCCAAGGGTTTTTTTGATGCCGCGCGACCGGGACGATCCGGTGCGCGGCGCGGACGGGAATCAGCGCTTCGCCGTCGCCGGGGCCGACGTATCCGTCGCGCCGCCGGTCGGGCTCTTCATGAAGCGGAAGAAATCGCTGTTCGAGTCGACGACCATCACGTCGCCCGGCTTGAACGTCTTCTTATACGCTTCCAGGCTCTGATAGAACTGGTAGAACTGCGGATCGCGTCCGTACGCATCGGCCGCTATGGCCGCCGCCTTGCTGTCTCCTTCGCCCTTGATCGACTGCGCCTGGCTGTAGGCGTCCGCGACGATGGCCTGCTGCGTGCGCTCCGCGTCGGCCTTGATCTTGTCCGCGTCGGCCGTGCCCTTCGCGCGTTCGTTCGCCGCGGCCTGCTGGCGCGCCGCGATCATGCGCTTGTAGACGGAATCGGCCACCGCCGACGGGAAGTCGATGCGCGTCATCTGCAGGTCGACCAGTTGCACGCCGAACACCGCGGCCGCGCTTTCCACACTCTTCTGCGCGTCGGTTTCGATCGCCTGCTGAGCGCCGAGCGCGTCGGTGAGCGGGCGCTTCGCAAAGGCGCTCGCGAGCGCCGTGCGCGCAAGCGCGGTGATGCGCTCCTCGGCCGTCTGGGTGTTCTTCTCGTTGCTTTCGAAGAGCTTCAAAGGATCCGAGACGCGATACTTGATCACCGTGTTGACCAGCACTTCATTCTTGTCCGCCGTCGAGAAACGGTCGGCGCCGGATTCGTCGATGGTGAGCGTGCGCGTGTCGATGAGCGTAAGCGTCTGGAACGGCGGCGGCAGCTTGAAGTGCAGACCGGGGCCTTCGAGACGCGGATTGCCTTCGCCATGCGCGGCGACGACTGCGGCATGTCTTTCGTCGACGGTGAAGATCATCGACGAACCGATGAACAGCACGATGACGACGGCGACGACGAGCGCAAAGATTCGATTCATGTTCGCGCTCCTTATTGCAGGTCTTCCGACCGGCTGCGGGAACGGAACGCGTCGCGCGAGCGCAGCGGATCGCCGCCGGCATTCGCGCTCGCGCCACTGGCAGCGCTTGCCGCGCTGGCGGGTGCGGCAGCAGCCGGCGCCGACGCGCTCGCCGTGCCCTGCGCGCGCGCCTGAGGCGCTTCCGTCGCGGCGGCTGCGCCCGGCGCAACCGCTCCGCTCGCGCCTTCGGCCGCGTCCTTGGCCTGCTGTCGATTGGCTTCGACGAGCTTGTCGAGCGGCAGATAGACGACGTTATTGCCCGCCTTGCTGTCGACGAAAACCTTCGTGGTGCGCGAGTAGATCTGCTGCATCGTGTCCAGGTACATGCGTTGACGAATGACCGCGGGCGCCTTCGAGTATTCCGCGTAGACCTCCTTGAAGCGCTCCGCGTCTCCCTGCGCCTGCGTGACTTCGCGGTTGCTATAGGCGCGCGCCTCGTCGATCAGCTTGGCCGCGTCGGCCTTCGCGCGCGGCAGCAACTGATCCGCATAGGCTTGCGCGGTGTCGCGGGCGCGCTCGTTGTCCTGACGCACACGCGCCGCTTCCTCGAACGCCGACTGAACCTGTTGCGGCACCTGCACGCTCTGCACCGCGACGCCCGTCACCTGCAGACCGGTGCGATAGGTGTCGAGCGAACGCTGGATCGTTTCGATCAGACGCGCGCGCAGCGCCTCGCGATCCTTGTAGAGCATGTCGTCTGTCGTGAGGCCGCCCGCGATCTCGCGGATCGCCGATTGCGCGGCCTGCGTGACGCTGTCGTCCGCATTGACGCTGCGGAAGAGGAAGTCAGTGGGCGACTTGATCTGGTACTGCACGGCGAAGCGCACGTCGACGATATCCGCGTCGTTCGTCAGAAGCGACGCGTCGCGCACGTTGCCTTGCGACAGTGCGGTGCCGCGCCCGACTTCGACGGAACGAATCTGCGACGTATCGACGATTTCGCTCGACTGGAACGGATACGGCAGACGCCAGTGAATGCCCTGCGAGACCGTCTGACGATACTTGCCGAATTGAGAAACGACGCCGACATGCCCGTCCTGCACGACGAACACGCCGCTGCCGAGATAGATGGCGATCAACACGCCGATGACGATGCCGACACCGATCTTCGTCCCGCGGCCGTTCTCGCGGGGTGCGCCGTTGCCGGGCTTCTTGCCGAACACGCCGGCGATGCGGCGATTGAACTCGCGCCACATCTCGTCGAGATCGGGTGGACCTTCGTCCTTGCCGTTCGGGCGCTTGCCGTCTTGCGGGCGCTTCGAGTCGTTCTTCACGCCATTGCCGTCGCCCCGCCCCCAGCGCGGATCGTTGATCGAAAAGACGGCATGCACAGCTTGCCGGATAGTCCGCTCTTTGTAGTCGTTCACTCGGTGATTCACCATTAGACAGCCGGGGTCGATTCCGGGTCGATGCAATTCCGAAGCAACTTAATGTCCGTGCTCGGGGACCTTGTGATCGTCACGTTCGACAGCCTGCCGGTGGTCGTCCGGCTGCGCGTTCGTGTCGTGTGTGGCGTTTGACTCGGACTGCGTGGATTGCGTTGCGTCGGACGCCTCGTGCGAGCCCGGAAATTCGGCGAGCACGCTGGGGAGGCCCGCATCGATCTCACCGATTTCCGCCGTGGCGATTTCGGCGATGGCAGCGCGCAGCGCATCGAGCCCCTGACCCGTGCGTGCACTCAAGAAAACGCGCGAAATATTACCATACTCGTCCCTTTCAACCGCTTCGTCACGGGCCGCGAGCTCAGGCACCGCGTCGATCTTGTTGAAGACGAGAATCTGGCGAATGTTGTCCGCGCCGATGCCGCGCAACACCTCGTTCACCTGATCGATCTGATCGAGGCGCACCGCGCTCGATGCGTCGACCACATGCAGCAGCACGTCCGCGTGAATGGTTTCTTCGAGCGTGGCGCGGAATGCGGCGACGAGCTGGTGCGGCAATTCACGGATGAACCCGACCGTGTCCGACACGACGACATGCCCCGCTTCCTCGCCGAGGAAGACCCGGCGCGACGTGGTGTCGAGCGTGGCGAAGAGCTGATTGGCCGCGTACGCCTGCGCCTTCGTCAGCGCGTTGAACAAGGTGGACTTGCCCGCGTTCGTATAGCCGACGAGCGACACCGACATGGTCCGGTTGCGCACGCGCTGACGCCGCTGCGTGCCGTGCTGACGGCGCAGCTTCTCGAGCCGCGACTTGAGCGCCTTGATGCGCTCGCCGATCAGACGGCGGTCGGTTTCGAGCTGCGTTTCACCCGGGCCGCGCAAGCCGATACCGCCCTTCTGGCGTTCGAGGTGAGTCCACGCGCGAATGAGGCGCGTCGACAGATATTGCAGTTGCGCGAGCTCGACCTGCAGCTTGCCTTCGTGGCTGCGGGCGCGCTGCGCGAAGATATCGAGAATGAGGCTCGTGCGATCGACCACACGGCGATTCAGCGCGACCTCGAGATTGCGCTGCTGCGCGGGCGCGAGCGCATGATTGAAGATGACGAGTTCGACGTCGTTCGCTTCACACTGCAGGCGCAGTTCTTCGACCTTGCCGCTGCCGATGAACATCTTGGCATCGGGGCTCGAGCGGCGGCCGGTGAGCGTGACGGCGGGATGAGCGCCCGCACTTTGTGCGAGCAAGCTGAGTTCTTCCAGACTGGCTTCGAAATCGATCTTGCCGAAGTCTATGCCGACGAGCGCTGCGTTGATCAAATTGATGTATTTACGTTTTTGAAGCGACCGGCGAGTTGCTTAATGTTCGCTTTAGAAGTGGCAGATTCGCGCCGGCCGCGACGAGGTTTAGGACGGTTCAGCGTCCGGGTGGAAATTCACCGGGCGGGCAGGCACGACCGTCGAAATAGCGTGCTTATAGACCATCTGGGTGACCGTATTTCGGAGCAACACGACGTACTGGTCGAAAGATTCGATGTTGCCTTGCAGCTTGATGCCGTTGACCAAATAGATCGACACCGGCACATGCTCTTTACGCAGTGCGTTCAAAAACGGGTCTTGTAACAATTGCCCTTTGTTGCTCATAGCAAACTCCGTGTTTTTTTGCAGGTTGGAAGTATTGTGGACGAAGAAAAAGAGATCCGCCGACAATCGCTACACTATAGCCGATTTTCGCTGTTTTACGTTTTCGGGACCCCTCGGCCAAATGGCTGACGGGACCGAACCGTAAGGCTTCACGCGGTTCTCAATCCTTGTCCGCGTATGGGTTGTGACTCGACCGAAACTCTATGCGAAGTGGAGTGCCGGCGAGCCCGAAAGTTTCGCGAAAACGTCCTTCCAGATAACGCTTGTATGTCTCTGTGATCGCGTCGAGCGCGTTGCCGTGCACGACGATGATCGGCGGATTCTGCCCGCCCTGATGCGCGTAACGCAGCTTCGGCCGCACCGGCCCGCGACGCCGCGGCTGCTGGAACTCCACCGCGTCGATCAGCGCGCGCGTGAGCTTCGGCGTCGGCAGCTTCGCCATCGCGGCGGCGTAGGCGTCGTCGACCGATTTCATCAGCGCGCCGATGCCCGTCTTCTCGAGCGCCGAAACGTAGTGGAATTTAGCAAAGTCCAAAAACTTGAGCTTGCGCGTCAGGTCCGCCTTCGTGCGCTCACGCACATGCGAGTCCAGACCGTCCCACTTGTTCACGCCGACGACGAGCGCACGGCCCTGCTCGACCACGAAACCCGCGATGTGCGCGTCCTGCTCCGAGATGTCCTGCTGCGCATCGAGCAGAAGGATCACGACGTTGGCGTCCGCGATGGATTGCAGCGTCTTCACGACCGAGAACTTCTCGATCGCTTCGAACACCTTGCCGCGGCGGCGCAGGCCGGCCGTGTCGATCAAGGTGTATTTGCGGCCTTGTCGCTCGAAATCAACATAGATCGAGTCGCGCGTGGTGCCGGGCATATCGAACGCGATCACGCGCTCCTCGCCGATCAGCGTATTCACGAGCGTCGACTTGCCGACGTTCGGACGCCCGACGATCGCGATCTTGACGCCGTGCTTCGCCTTCTCTTCTTCCGTTTCTTCCGGCTGATCCTTGTACGCGATATCGAGCGCATCGTTGATCATCTCGACGACGCCGTCGCCATGCGCGGCCGAGATCGCGCGCGGATCGCCGAGACCGAGTTCGTAGAAGTCCGCCGCGACCGCCGAGTACTTCATGCCCTCGGCCTTGTTCACGACCAGAAAGAGCGGACGGCCGGTCTTGCGCAGATAGTCGGCGATCGCCTTGTCCTGCGGCGCGAGCCCGTTGCGGCCATCGACGATGAACACGACGATATCGGCCTCTTCGACCGCCTGACGCGTCTGCCGCGCCATCTCGTGCAGGATCCCGTCCTTCGCCACCGGCTCGAAACCGCCCGTGTCCACGACGAGATACGGACGTTCGCCGCCCACGCGACCTTCGCCGTAGTGGCGGTCACGGGTCAGGCCCGGCAAGTCCGCGACGAGCGCGTCGCGCGAGCGCGTCAGCCGGTTGAAAAGCGTCGATTTCCCAACATTGGGGCGCCCGACGAGCGCAATCACGGGTTTCATCTGATTTTGTTCAAGGTTGAACGCAAGGCGAACGCGGAACGGGCGGTAGAAACGTCTCGTTGCGTTCCGCTACGCCGCGCAATGGCTGCGCTTGTCGCAAATTAGCATGGATTCGGCTTGCCGCACGCGAGGCGCGTCGGTTGGCCGGATGATCGGCGGTCGTTCGCCGGTCTTGCCTCGTTCGAGGCTCATCTTGCGCGGCGCCTTCGCACGACGCGCTCGTTCTTCTACCCTGCTTTTGCAGGCGGGTTTTTTCGCGATGCGCGCGCGGCGCGACGCTTCTTTCTCGTGCGGCTCGCCGTGGCGAGCCTGCCGCGCCACCCGACTTCGACGGCGCGCTTGCTGCTTACGGCTTCGAGCGCGCGTAACGCGCCCGAAGCCTGGCTGTCACTCAGTTGCCCGGACGGAAACCGTAGAGATCGCCGTCATGCGTCTGCACGACGAGCGTGTTGCCCGCCATCACAGGCGCCGCGGTGATCGCGCTGCCGTCGGTCGGTGCGCGGCCGATGAGCTGGCCGTTTTCCGTGTTGAGGAAGTGCACGAAGCCCTGATAGTCGCCCACGACGACCGCACGGCCCAGAATGTACGGCACGCTGACACTGCGGTTCTTCAGCGTATCCGTCTTCCAGATCTGCGAACCGTCCGTCGCGCGGAACGCGTTCACGACCGACCAGTCGTCGCCCGCCGCGACGATCTGCTCGTCTTGCGCGAGGCCGCTGTCGCTCGAGAAATTCTTTTCCCACACTGGCTGGCCCGAGTTCGCATCGAAGCAGCCGATGCGGCCCTGGAACGTCACCGCGCAGGTCTGCGCGCCGACGAGTCCCGGCGCGCCGGTCACGTCGTTGATACGCTCGACTTCGGTCACGCCCTTCGGGTACGACACCGGCGCCTGCCAGTAGGCGTCGCCCGTCTGCAGGTTGATCGCCGCGAACGTGCCGCCGGGGAAGCCCGCGAGCACTGCCTGATTGCCGGCGAACGTCATGCCCGCCGCGACGCGCAGGTTCAAAGGCACGGCGCGCAACTGAAAGACCCACTTTTGCTCGCCCGTCTGCGCGTTGAATGCGATGACCTTGCCGTCGATCGTGCGCACGATCACGAGATCGTTGCCGACGAGCGGCGGCGAGACGATCTCGCCGGGCGCCGTGGCCGTCCACAGCAGCTTGCCATCGGCGCCGAGCACGTCGACCTGACCCTTCAGACCGCCCACCGCCGTGAGATTGCCGTCGCTGCCGACGCCCGCGGACAGATCGTCCTTGAGCTTGATGCGCCAGACGTCCTGACCGGTCTTCGCGTCGATCTTGGCGACGGTGCCGTTCGTGCCCGCGGCGAAGACGTAATCGCCGACCGCGACCGGCGAGAACAGATAGCGGCCCGCCTTGCCGACGCTCGCCTTCCAAGTCTGGCTGACGTTCAACACCGGCTTGAAGTCCGCGAGCGGTGTCGGCACGCGGCGTTCATCCTTGGTCGACGAGCAGGCGGCCAGCAAGACGGTCATCGCGCAAGTGAGCGGCACGGCGTAGCGTTTCAAAAAAGTCATCGGTGGACGCAACATGAATTGGTGAATTGGGTTGATCGGCGCCGACCGCCGCGTCGCTGCATCGCGACGCCGTGGCGGGCGGCTTGATTGACTGATGTGCAGGATCGATCGATACCGATTGAAACGATGCGGATCAGCCGCCGAGCGCATCGAGCTTGAACTGGATCAATTGACGCGCGGACGTGTCGTTCTCGGGCAGCGTCTCGAGCGCGACCTTGTAGGCCGCGCGCGCATCGTCGCGCTTGCCTTGCGCGGCGAGCAGGTCGCCACGTCGATCCGCGATCACGCCCTTGAACGCATCGAGCGGTTGATCCGCGAGCAGCTTGAGGCCTGCGTCGTAGTTCTTCTCGTCGAGCAGGACGAGCGCGAGACGCAGCTTCGCGATCTGCTTGTACTCGTCGTCCTTCGCGTGATCGATGGCCCATTGCAACTGCGTCTTCGCACCGGCCGTGTTGCCCGCCATGTAAAGCGATTTCGCGGCCGCGAGCGCGCTCATCTGCGCGTAACCCGTGCCGCCGAACTTGTCTTCCATGTCGGTGGCCACACGCGTGACCAGCGCCTGATCGTTGGCGTTGACTGCCTGCTGAAGATGGTCATAGAGCACCGACGCTTCGGCCGCCTGACGACGCTGCCAGAAATTCCATCCGTTGTACCCGGCCCCAATGACGAGCGCCACGAGCACAACCCACGTCGTGGTGTTACCCCATTTGGCCCACCAGGCCTTTACGCTTTCGAGTGATTCTTGTTCGTCGTGATAGCTCATCGTCCAGCTATTCCTTCCTGCGTTTCAATTCCCTCAACGAGCACCGCGCGCGATGCCGGATTTATGCGGATCCGGCCCGCGGCGAACGGCAAAATGGGCCTGTATCTCAGGCGCCCTCGTCATCGGCGGTTGCAACCATCGCATTGATTAGGTATTCGGTCAAGTCTTCCGCCGGAACGTTCACTTGCTCGTTCTTCTGGCTGTCGGAGGTTTCGTCGCCCGAACGGCGCAGCGGTTTGACGCCGATCATGCCCTGCGCGAGTTCGTCCTCGCCGAGCACGACCGCGAAGGCCGCGCCGCTTGCGTCGGCCTTCTTCATCTGTGACTTGAAGCTCGCGGACGCGCCGTCCGGGCTGCAATGCAGGATGACGTCGAGGCCCGTGTCGCGCAGACGCTCGGCAACGATGAACGCGTGCTCCGCCGCCTTTTCGCCCTGATGCACGACATACACATCCGTGCCTTCGGCTTCCGGCACGAGTTGCTCTTCCTTCAGCAACTCGAGGATGCGCTCCACGCCCATCGCCCAGCCGCACGCGGCCGTCGGCTTGCCGCCGAGCTGCTCGATGAGCGGATCGTAGCGACCGCCGCCCGCAACCGTGCCCTGGGCGCCGAGCTTGTCGGTGACCCATTCGAACACGGTAAGGTTGTAATAGTCGAGACCGCGCACGAGACGCGGATTGATCTTGAACGGAATGTTGTTCGCCTTGAGCAGACGCTGCACGCCTTCGAAGTGCTTGCGCGACGCGTCACCGAGAAAATCGACGAGCTTCGGCGCGTTCTGCGCGATCTCCTGCAACGCCGGATTTTTCGTGTCGAGCACGCGCAGCGGGTTCGTGTAGAGACGGCGTTTCGCTTCTTCATCGAGCGAATCGACATGCTTCTCCAGATACGCGATCAGTTCCTTGCGATGCGCCGCGCGCTCTTCCGCCTGACCGAGCGAATTGAGTTCGAGGCGAATGCCGGTGAGCCCGAGGTCGTCCCAGAGACGCTGGCACATCATGATGATTTCGGCGTCAGTATCGGGACCCGCGAAGCCGAGCGCTTCCACGCCGACCTGATGGAACTGGCGATAACGCCCGCGCTGCGGACGCTCGTGACGGAACATCGGGCCGACGTACCACAGGCGCTTCGGGCCGTCGTACAGCAGGTTGTGCTCGATGGTCGCGCGCACGACCGCCGCGGTGTTCTCCGGGCGCATCGTCAGATGCTCGCCGTTGAGCGCATCCGTGAAGCTGTACATCTCTTTCTCGACGATATCGGTCACTTCGCCGATACCGCGCGTGAACAACTGCGTATGTTCGACGATCGGCGTGCGGATGTTCTGATAGCCGTATGCGCGCAGCATCGACTTGACGGTGGTTTCGAAGAAGTCCCACAACGCGGCATCCTGCGGGAGGATGTCGTTCATGCCCTTCACACCGCTCAGTTTCTCGAGCCGTTTCTTCTGTTCAGTCATCTGTCTTCAAAGGGTTGCGGTGGACGTCTCTTCACGCGTGGCTGCACCTTGCCCGTAGGTGCGCTCGACATAGTCGCTGACGATTTGCTGGAACTCCTCGGCGATGCGCTCGCCGCGCAGCGTCTTCACCTTCACGCCGTCGACGAACACGGGCGCGGCCGGATTCTCGCCCGAACCCGGCAAGCTGATGCCGATGTTCGCGTGCTTCGATTCGCCCGGTCCGTTGACGATGCAGCCCATCACCGCGACGTGCATCTTTTCGACGCCGGGGTATTGGTCGCGCCAGGTGGGCATCGAGCTGCGCAGGTAAGTCTGGATTTGCGATGCGAGCTCCTGGAAGAGCGTGCTCGTCGTGCGGCCGCAGCCGGGGCATGCGATGACCATCGGCGTGAAGGAACGCAGGCCCATCGTCTGCAAAATTTCCTGGCCGACGACGACTTCGCCCGTACGCGCGCCGCCCGGTTCAGGCGTGAGCGAGATGCGAATCGTGTCGCCGATGCCTTCCTGCAGCAGCACCGAAAGCGCCGCCGTCGACGCGACGATGCCCTTCGAGCCCATGCCCGCCTCGGTCAGGCCGAGGTGCAGAGCGAAACTGCAACGCTTGGCGAGTTCACGGTACACAGCGATCAGATCCTGCACGCCGCTGACCTTGCACGAGAGGATGATCTTGTCGCGGCCGAGACCCAGTTCGACAGCGCGTTCCGCAGAGCCGATCGCCGATTGAATCAGCGCCTCGTACATGACGCTCTGCAGTTCCCACGGCGTGGAGCGCGCGGCGTTCTCGTCCATCATGCGCGCGAGCAGATCCTGGTCGAGACTGCCCCAGTTCACGCCGATGCGCACCGGCTTGTCATACTTGATCGCGGCTTCGATCATTTGCGCGAATTGCGTGTCGCGCTTCGCGCCCTGACCGACGTTGCCCGGATTGATGCGGTACTTCGACAGCGCTTCCGCGCACGCGGGATAGTCGCGCAGCAGCAGATGCCCGTTGTAATGGAAGTCGCCGACGAGCGGCACGGTCACGCCCATGCGATCCAGTTGCTCACGGACATGCGGCACGGCCGCGGCCGCTTCCGGCGTGTTCACCGTGATGCGCACGAGCTCGGAGCCGGCTTGCGCCAGTTCCTTGATCTGGATGGCGGTGCCGATCGCGTCGGCGGTGTCGGTGTTGGTCATCGACTGGACGCGCACGGGCGCGTCGCCGCCGATCGTCACGAGCTGTCCGCCCCAGCGCACATCGACCGCGTGCGATGCGCGGCGCGTCAACGGACCGCCGAAGACCGGCTCGGTCGAACAAATCTTGCTGCTGATCAGGGATTGAGCTTCGGATTGCATCGAAAAACCCTTTGGCAACCTTTTCGCCGATGCGGCGCGGGGTTGCGTGTATGGAACCTCGAACGGGCGTCGCGGCTTGCACCGTGACGCCCCTGACTTGTTCGTCGCTCAGCGAACCGATCGACCTCGCCGACTCAAGGCAGCGAGAGACGCGCGACGTTTCCGCGTGCGGACGAATAGCGTTTGGCATCGACAGGTTCGTCGTCAACCGACAACGATTCGACGCCCTTCACGTTGCCGACGGTCACCTTGAACGGCGCCTCGCCTTCCACGCGCTGCGTGCTACCCGCACGGACGAGGCCGGAATAGAGTTCCTTGCCGTCCTTGCCGCGCACGCTGAACCAGCTATCTTCCTTCACTTTCAACTCGATCGCGCCCGAGCCGCTGCCCGCGACGGCAGGCGCGGACGCCGCCGCCACCGCCGGCGCGGTCTTCGCAGCCGATGCAGGGTTCGCGGCAGCCGGCGCGCTCGCGCCCTGCACCGCCGACAACGTCGATGACGAAGCCGGCAGCGCGTTCGTGCCGAGCGGACGCGGCATCGGCTGCTCGCCGGGCGCGGCCGCCACTTCGGGCAGCGACGCTTCGCCGGTGTTCGCGGCCGCTGCCTCGTCGGGCGTCTGCGTGGACGATGCGCCCGCCGATTCGTTCGACGGCGAAGGCGATGTCGACGACAAGCCCACACCCGTGGTCGCCTTCAGGCGCGCGAGCCAGTTGTTCGATTCGCCGCCGGTATGCCACGTCACGAGCGCCGCCAGAACGACGATGATGGCCAGGACACCCCACATCCACGAGCGCTTACGGCTCGACGAATTGCCGAGCGGCACCGACACGCGACCGCGCGGCAGCCCCCCGCCCGCCGATGCCGGCACTTTCAGATTGTGCTCGATCTCGCCGCCATCGCGTCGGAAAGCCTGCGTGAAGGGCGCGGGATCGGCGCCCAGAATTTTCGCGTAACTCCGCACGATGCCAGCGGCGAACGTGCGATCGGGCAAATGACTGATATCGCCCGCTTCGAGCGCGAGCAGTTTCGTCGGCGAAACCTTGAGGCGCGCGGAGACGTCGTCGATCGACCATGCTTTCGCCTGGCGGAGCTGCGCGAGACGCGCGCCGACCGCCTGTATCGAGTCCAGAGGCCCCGCCTGGCTCGCATTCGACGCCGCCCCTTCCGCGCCGGCCTGACCGTCGTACTGACCGCCGGACCGGTTGCCGGAATGACTGCCGAAAGGCGTCGGGTGCTGCGGCTCACTCATGCCAAATTCCTCGCATCGATTCTTTCATATAGCGCTGTCGCGTTCGGTTCGAATAAACCACGTGAACGATACAACTCCGGCGCCATTGCAGACCGCTTTATAACAAAATGTTCGGCTTTTAGTGCCGTATCCCGACGCGTGCTGCGTCTTTCGCTGCGGCTTTGTTCTGTTCCGGCGCGCCGTCAGACCGCCCGCACCTCGATAGTCTTGCTGCCCGCGCGGCTCATGCGTTCGGCAAGACGCGTGCGATCCTGCACCGCGCCCGCGAGCTGGCCGCAGGCGGCGTCGATGTCGTCGCCGCGCGTCTTGCGCACAGTGGTGACGACACCCGCGTCCATCAGAACCTGCGCGAATCGCTTGATCTGCTCGTTCTTGGAGCGCGTCAGGCCCGATTCCGGGAACGGATTGAACGGAATGAGGTTGAATTTGCACGGCACGTCGCGCGTCACCGCGAGCAGTTCGCGCGCATGCGCCTCGGTGTCGTTGACGCCGTCGAGCATGCAATATTCGAACGTGATGAAGTCGCGCGGCGCGACCTTCAAGTAACGCTGACACGCGGCCATCAATTCGCGCAGCGGGTACTTTTTGTTCAGCGGCACCAGCATGTCGCGCAACGGGTCGTTCGGCGCGTGCAGCGATACGGCCAGCGCCACGGGCAGATCGGCGGCCAGACGGTCCATCATCGGCACGACGCCGGAGGTGGACAGCGTCACGCGGCGGCGCGAGAGGCCATAGGCGTTGTCGTCGAGCATGAGGCGCATGGCCGGCACGACGGCGTCATAGTTGAGCATCGGCTCGCCCATGCCCATCATCACGACGTTCGTGACGACGCGCTCGCCCTTGCCAGGCCCGCCGACTTCGCGCCCCAGCGACTTGCGCAGCGCGAATTCCGCCATGCGCAACTGGCCGATGATTTCGCCGGTAGTCAGGTTGCGGGAAAAGCCCTGCTTGCCGGTGGAACAGAACCGGCAGTTCACCGCGCAACCCGCCTGCGAGGACACGCACAGCGTGCCGCGCGTTTCTTCGGGGATGAACACGGTTTCGACCGCGTTGCCGTTGCCGACGTCGATCAGCCACTTGCGTGTACCGTCGGTGGAAACGTGGTCGCTGATGATGTCGGGCATCGCCATATTGGCGCGGCCCTTGAGTTTTTCGCGTAGCGACTTCGCGAGATCCGTCATGCCGTCGAAATCGTCGGCACCGTATTGGTGGATCCAGCGCTGCAATTGCTTGGCGCGAAACGGCTTTTCGCCCAGGCTCGCGCAATACGCGGTCAGCCCGGCGGCGTCCAGATCGAGAAGATTGACGGTGGTGCTGCTCGTCATGTCGAGTTCTGCCATTTCAGATTGCGAAGTCCGGACTGTGTCGTCCGGGACCGTTCGCGCCAATTCCTGCGTCTTTCAACTGCTTGTTTCTGCGTCGAGGCGCGATGCGCGCGACGGCCAACAGACCGACGCGCATTCCAACGCGAAAATTAACGCGAGTAGACGTTCACTTCCGGGAAGAAGAACGCGACTTCCTGGCGCGCCGTTTCAGCAGCGTCCGAACCATGCACGGCGTTCGCGTCGATGCTGTCGGCGAAGTCGGCGCGGATCGTGCCCTTGTCCGCCTTCTTCGGATCCGTCGCGCCCATCAGGTCGCGGTGCTTGGCGATTGCGTTTTCGCCTTCCAGGACCTGAATCACGACCGGGCCGGAAATCATGAATTCCACGAGGTCCTTGAAGAACGGACGCGCGGCGTGAACAGCGTAGAACTTTTCTGCGTCGGCGCGCGACAGATGAACCATGCGCGACGCAATGATCTTGAGACCTGCGTTCTCGAAACGGCTGTAGATCTGGCCGATAACGTTCTTTGCTACTGCGTCCGGCTTGATAATCGACAGGGTGCGCTCGATCGCCATGAAAAACTCCAAAAAATGAACGGTTTACGGATTAAAACGAATCGACAATTGTAGCACGAAGCAAGGTATGATTGCGATTGAAACCTTACGGCACCGTAAGAATCAAACCCTGCGAGGACTTAAACGTCCGGACGGCCGAATCAGCCTTTGGAACTATTGAAATCGGCGCGCGCCGGGGCCATATTGGAGCCGAACGCTGCATTGCAACGGGAACCGCGCCTTCAGGCTGGCGCGGCAAAGCGGTCCTAATACTGGCTTAAGTCCGCGCACCTTATCATTCGTGTGTGACGGATGTCGCGGGAAGACCGAACGACAGACAATTGGAGCAAGGAGAAACCATGAACGAATCACCCTACAGCTTTGGCCGTAATGGCAGCGTCACCTCGGTCGAGGTACGCAACCGCGTGCTGCGCAACACCTACTGGCTGCTCGCGCTCTCGATGGTGCCGACGGTGCTCGGCGCGTGGGTCGGCGTCGCGACGGGCTTCTCGCTGTTCGCGGCCACCAGCCCGGCGATGAGCTTCATCGCGTTCCTCGCGATCGCGTTCGGTTTCATGTTCGCCATCGAGAAAACCAAGGAAAGCGGGATGGGCGTGGTCGTCCTGCTCGGCTTCACGTTCTTCATGGGCCTGATGCTCTCGCGCCTGCTGAGCTTCATTCTGGGCTTCTCGAACGGGCCGCAGCTCATCATGATGGCGTTCGGCGGCACAGGCGTGATCTTCGCCGCGATGGCGACCATCGCCACCGTCAGCAAGCGTGATTTCTCGGGTCTCGGCAAGTTTCTGTTCATGGGCGTGATCGTCATTCTGCTCGCCGCGTTCGCGAACATCTTCCTGCAGTTGCCGGCCCTGATGATGACGATCTCCGTGCTCGCCATCGTGATCTTCTCGGCGTACATGCTGTTCGACGTCCAGCGCGTGGTGAATGGCGGCGAGACGAACTACATCAGCGCGACGCTCGCGATCTACCTCGACCTGTACAACGTGTTCACGAACCTGCTGGCGCTGCTCGGCATTTTCGGCGGCAACCGCAACTAAGCTTCGGTTCTTGCCGGGGCAATAAAAAAACCGGCCTTCGGGCCGGTTTTTTTGCGTCTGCTTCGTTCGAATCAATCACGCTCGAACAAAGCGATCGACTCGACGTGCGACGTGTGCGGGAACATGTTCACCACGCCCGCGCCCTTCATCCGATAACCGGCTTCGTGCACGAGCAGGCCGGCGTCGCGCGCGAGCGTCGCCGGGTTGCACGACACATAGACGATGCGCTCCGGCAACGGCCCATCGCCGGACTGAGCGATGTCCGCGAGCGCCTTCGAAACGGCGAGCGCGCCTTCGCGCGGCGGATCGATGAGAAATTTGTCGAATTGACCGAGCGCGCGCAGGTCGGCGGCGGTGACTTCGAACAGATTGCGGCACGCGAACGACGTGTGCCCGTCGACGCCATTCGCCTTCGCGTTCTCCAGCGCGCGGGTGGTCAGCGCCTCGCTGCCTTCGATTCCGACGACTTCGCGCGACACGCGGGCGAGCGGCAGCGTGAAATTGCCGATACCGCAGAACAGATCCAGCACGCGATCCGACCTTTGCGGTGCAAGCAGGCTGAGCGCGCGGCTCACCAGCACACGATTGATCTGGTGATTCACCTGCGTGAAATCGGTCGGCTTGAACGGCATGCGGATATCGAATTCCGGCAGCGTGTAAGCCAGTTCGCGATCCAGCGGATAAAACTGATAGACGGTGTCCGGCCCCTTCGGCTGGAGCCACCATTGAACGTCGTGTTCGTCGGCGAAGGTGCGCAGCAGCGCTTCGTCGGCTTCGGTCAGCGGCTCCAGAATGCGCAACACGAGCGCCGTCACGTCCGACCCGACCGCGAGTTCGATCTGCGGCATGCGGTCCCGAATCGACAACCCCGCCACCAGATGACGCAGCGGCACGAGCATCGCGGAAACGTGCGGCGGCAGCACTTCGCAGCTCGTCATATCGGCGACATAGCTGCTCTTGCGCTCGTGAAAGCCGACCAGCACGCCGCCCTTCTTTTCGACGTGCCGCACGGTCAGGCGCGCGCGATAGCGATAGCCCCACGACGGTCCGTGAATCGGCCGGAACATGGTTTCCGCGCGCAGCTTCGAAAGATGTTGCAGGCTGTCCTCGAGCACGCGCTGCTTCACCGCGATCTGCGCGCGCACGTCGAGATGCTGCATCGAGCAGCCGCCGCAGACGCCAAAAAACTGGCACTTCGGCTTCGCGCGGATCACGCTCTCGCGCAACACGCTCACCACCTGCGCCTGCTCGAAGCTCGGCTTCCGCCGAAAGCTCGAATAGCTCACTCGTTCGCCCGGCAGCGCGCCTTCGACGAAGATGACCTTGCCCGGCTCACCGTTCTCGTTGACCGTGCGGCCTACGCCGCGCGCTTCCATATCGAGCGACTCGATTTCGAGCTCGGGCGCGACAAAGTCGGGATCGGGCGTAACGAACTTCGCCGGCGCGGCGCGGCGGCGATTCTGGGTTTTGCGAGCGGCTTCAGACACCTGCGTACTTCCTGGCTAACGAATTGGCAAAGGCGAGATTGTAGACGAACGTCGCGACGACGCCGCGCCTAGTTCCCGAACGCCGCGAGATACTCGGCCCAATGCGGCGACGATTCCTGCGCGAGCGCGTTCTTCACGAAGTTGATTTCGTCGGCGTACTCGCCGGGCGTGAAGCCGCCGCGCATCATCTGAAAACGACAGTACATCAGATACGTATTGACGACATCGGTCTCGCAGTAATTGCGGATTTCGTCGATCTGTCCGTCGCAATACGCGTCCCAGACCTTGCCGCCGTCCATGCCGAGCTTGCCGGGAAAGCCGCACAGCTTCGCGAGCGCATCGAGCGGCGCGTTGGCGCGCGCCTGATACATCGCGAGCACGTCCATCAGGTCGATGTGCCGCATGTGATAGCGGCTGATGTAGTTGTTGAACTTGAATTCGCGGTCGTCCTGACCGAGATCCCAGTAACGCGGCGCGGCGATGCCGTGCACCAGCGCGCGGTAATGAAGCACGGGCAGATCGAAGCCGCCGCCGTTCCACGACACGAGTTGCGGCGTGTACTTCTCGATCACACGATAGAACGACTGGATGAGCGCGGCCTCGCCATCGGCGGTCGTGCCGAGCGAGCGCACGCGAAAGCCGCTGTTGTCGCGAAACACGCAGGAAATCGCCGCGACGCGCTGCAGATGATGCGGCAGAAAGTCGTTGCCGACGCGCTCGCGGCGCGCCTCGAACGCATGCTCGGCCACCTCGCGGTCGGAAAGATCGTCGGGCAAATCTTCGAGACGGCGAATGCCGTCGACATCGGGGATCGTTTCGATGTCGAAAACAAGAATCGGTGTCATTGAATCCTGGAACGCGACGCCCTGCCGGTGCCGGGCGTCGTCAAAGCGTTAAAGCACGGCGTCCTTGCGAACGCCGTTGGAGGCGAAAAAGCGCTTGAGCCGCACGAGCGCCTCTTGCTGGATCTGGCGCACACGCTCGCGCGTGAGACCCATTTCGTCGGCGAGTTCTTCGAGCGTCGCGGGCTCGATATGGTTCAACCCGAAACGCCGCTCGATCACGTGCCGGTGTTTGTCCGACAGGCGCGACAGCCACAGGCGCGTGAGCGATTCGAGCTCGCGATGCTGCACTTCGGCATCCGGCGACTGACTCTGGTCGTCGGAGAGAAGATCGAGCAGGCTGCTGCCCGGATCGAGGTCGAGCGGCGCGTCGAGTGAAGCCGTGTGCTCGTTGAGCGCGAGGATATCGGTGACTTCCTCCGGCGTCTTGCCGGTGAGATACGCGATATCGTCGATGCTCGCGTCGCGCCGCTCGGGCGCGACGCTGTCGTTCGAATTGGCGGAATTTTTTTCCAGATGGCGCTTCGCGCGCAGCACCTGATTGAGTTCGCGGATCACGTGCACCGGCAGCCGCACCGTGCGCGCCTGGTTCATGATCGCGCGCTCGATGCTCTGGCGGATCCACCAGGTGGCGTAGGTCGAAAACCTGAAGCCGCGCGTCGGATCGAACTTCTCGATGGCGTGCATGAGGCCGAGGTTGCCTTCCTCGATCAGATCGAGCAACGGCACGCCGCGATTCAAATATCCCTTCGCGATGCTGACGACGAGCCGCAGATTGCGCTCGATCATCACCTGCCGCGCCTCGAATTCCCCCGCCTTCGCAAGGCGCGAATAGCGCTGCTCTTCCTCGACGGTAAGCAGCGGCTTCACGCTGATGCGGTTCAGGTAATGCTGAATGGTGTCGGCCGTGAGTTCGGCCTGCAAAAGCGAGCGGAAATCGTCCGCGTCAGGGGCGGAATCGTTTGCGCCTTCACCCGGTTCGTCGCTGCCCTTTGCCCGGCTGCCGCCTTCCTCCTCGGAGTCGACCTCGACATCGACGTTATCGATGTCGTCATCATGAGTCGAAGCACCGTCCTCCACCGACACTTGCAAAGGTCGGCTGATCTTCTCAGTCTCGGCTTGCGGCAGGCGGCGCTTCGTTTTTGGCATGATGGTTTCGCTTTATTGCGGCGGCAAATACTTCAGTGGGTCAACAGGTTTTCCCTGCCGGCGAACTTCGAAATGCAACATCACGCGGTCCGAATCGCTGTTCCCCATCTCAGCGATCTTCTGCCCTTTAGTTACCGCGTCCCCTTCTTTTACCATCAAAGCGCGATTATGTGCGTACGCGGTGAGAAAAGTCGCGTCATGTTTGATGATAATGAGATTGCCGTAGCCGCGCAGCCCATTTCCGGAGTAAACCACTCGTCCGTCCGCCGACGCGTTGACCGGATCTCCCGCCGCACCGCCAATATTCAAACCCTTGTTCTTCGCGTCATCGAACGTACCGAGGATCGGTCCGCGCGCAGGCCAGATGAACGCCGGCTGGCCCGTGGGCGCCGTCGCGTTCGCATCCGCGCCAGGCACACCCGGCACGCCCGGCGCCGATGCCATGCCGGCCGCCGCACCTGCTGTTCCGGGCGCGGCGCCCATGCCCGAATTCGCACCGTAATACGGCGGCTGCGCGGTCGCGCCCGGCTGCGGCGTCGCAGAGCCGGTCGCGCCGTTGAGCGGCTGCGTCTGCACGCCGCCGCCCACGATCGGCGCAGTGGCCACGCCGGGCGTCGCCGCCGCGAGATTCGCGCCCGGAGGCGCCACGCGCATCAGCTGGCCGACTTCGATCTGATTCGGGTTGGTCAGGTTGTTCCACGTCGCGATATCGTGATAATTCTGACCGTTTTCCAGTGCGATCCGATATAGGGTGTCGCCCGGTTTTACACGGTAATAGCCCGGCGGCGGCGGACCGTTGTCCGGCGTCTGGGCCGCCGTCGTGCCGATGGGCGCGCCCGTTCTGTCGACGACCGGCGCCATGTCCATGCGCGTCGAACACGCCGCCAGCGCGGACAACGCCAGCACACACACGCCGCGCTGCGCCGCGTTCAGGCGTTGGCCTGCACTTCCTTCTTGCAAAGCACGCAGGATACTCATCGGGTCAAATCACTCCGGATTTTAAAGGTACAAAAAAGACGCGATCGAGCTGCTCTTCCCGCCATTGCGTCGCCGACACGCGCGTGACGAGCGTCAGCACCTGCGACTGCGCGGCCTGCGATCCGACCGGCGCAACGAGCTTGCCGCCCACCGCCAGTTGATCCAGCAGAGCCTGCGGCACGTCGAGGCCCGCGCAGGCGATCACGATTGCGTCGAAGGGCGCGGCCGCGGGCAAGCCCAGGCGGCCGTCGCCGTAATGCAGTCTGATGTTCGGCACGCGCAACGGCCGAAGGTTGAGCTTCGCGCGCTCCGACAGCGGGCGCACACGCTCGATCGAATAAACCTCTGTGGCGACCTGGGACAGCACGGCCGCCTGATAGCCGCAACCTGTGCCGATCTCCAGCACCTTGCTCAATGCCCGCCCCGTCGCGACCAGCTCGATCATGCGGGCCACGACGGACGGCTTCGAGATGGTCTGGTGATGACCTATGGGCAGCGCGGCATCTTCGTAAGCCTGCGCGGCGAGCCCCGGATCGACGAACATGTGGCGCGGCACCACCGACATCGCATTGAGCACGCGCGGATCGGTCACGCCGTTCGATCGCAGCCGTTCGACCATACGCTCGCGCACCCGTTCCGACGTGAGCGTCTGCGTGCTCGCCAGCGCGACATTGGGCGCGCCTTTTTTCGGCGCGGTGGCGGTGGCGTTCAGGTCGCGCTCGGCGGGACGCGCCGCCGGGCGCAAGGCGCTCGTGCGCGGGGCGTGAGATGCATGATGCGTCGTCGCGTTTTTGCTCGCGGACGGAACCGGTTTCGCGCCAGTTGCGGGCTTCGCGCCGGAACGCGCCGGAAAAACCGAAGTGGCCGGCTTTGCGGACGCCGCCGCCGTCGCGGGATTCTTCATCGGTGCGCTCGCTGCGCGCGATGGTCCCGGCTTGGCGGGTTGCGCGGGCGTCGACGACTTGAGCGCTGAAACGGCGGCTTGCTTGCCGCGCGGATCCTGCGGACGGTTCGCGGACTTGCGCGGCTCGCGAACCAGATCCGCGAGCGCCAGCGGAAAGCGCTTGGCGCGCTCGTCGCTCATGTGCGACCGCTCCCGGCCCGCGCCCATTCGCGCGTCTCGGCCATGAGCTTCGTATGAGTCAGATCGAGTTGCAGCGGCGTGATCGAAACGAAGCCGTTCGCGACGGCGTGGAAATCGGTGCCTTCGCTCGCGTCGAGTGCATCGCCCGACGGGCCGATCCAGTAGATCGGGTTGCCGCGCGGATCGCTCTGGCGAATCACCGGCTGCGAAGGATGACGCTTGCCGAGGCGCGTCACGGTCCATGCGCCGAGCTGATCGTACGGCAGGCTCGGGATGTTCACGTTCAGCAACGGATGGCCCGGCATCGGATGTTCGAGAAAATGCGCGACGATCTCGGCTGCGACGCGCGCCGCGTCTTCGAGATGAAGCCAGTCGCGCCCGACGAGCGAAAACGCGATGGCGGGAATGCCGAACATGAAGCCTTCGGTGGCCGCCGCGACCGTGCCCGAGTACAGCGTGTCCTCGCCGACGTTCTGCCCGTTGTTGATGCCCGACACGACGAGATCCGGCTGATGCTCGAGCATGCCGGTGAGCGCGATGTGCACGGAATCGGTCGGCGTACCGTTCACGAAGTTGAAACCGTTGGGCGCCTGATGAACGCTCAAGGGCCGCGACAGCGTAAGCGAGTTGGACGAGCCGCTGCAGTTCTGCTCGGGCGCCATCACCGTCACTTCGCCGAGCGGCTGCAGGACCTCGTGCAGCACATTGATGCCGCGCGCCAGATAACCGTCGTCGTTGCTGAGTAGGATTCGCATCCGACGATTGTAACCGAGGAAAGTGGCGCGACGACGACTCGAAAGCTCGCTCCCGACGACGTCGCTGCCCTACACTGAGCCCACTTCAACGCTTTGCACGAGACCCGGACAAGGAGACGCGATGCGCGCCGTACGATGCAACCAACACGGACTACCCGACACCCTTTCTATCGAAACGCTGGCCGACCTGCATCCGGAAGCGGGCGAAGTCGTCATCGACGTGAAAGCGGCGAGTGTGAACTTCCCCGACGTGCTCATCATCCAGAACAAGTACCAGTTCAAGCCGCCGCTGCCGTTCACGCCCGGCGCGGAGTTCGCGGGCATCGTGCGCGAGGTGGGCGCGGGCGTCACGCGCCTGTCGCCAGGCATGCGCGTGGCCGCCTATACCGCGCAAGGCGCGTTCGCCGAACAGGCGCGCGCGAAGGAAGCGGATTGCATCGTTTTGCCCGATGACGTCGATCTAGCCGACGCCGCCGCGTTCACGCTCGCGTACGGCACGTCGTATCACGCGCTCGTCGATCGTGGGCAACTCAAGGCCGGCGACACGCTACTCGTGCTCGGCGCGGCCGGCGGCGTCGGTATTGCGGCTATCCAGATCGGCAAGATCGTCGGCGCGCGCGTGATCGCGGCGGCATCGAGCGCGGAGAAGCTCGCGTTCTGCCGCGAGCATGGCGCGGACGAGGTCATCGACTATGCAAAAGAAGACTTGCGCGAGCGCGTCAAGGCGCTGACCGGCGGCAACGGGCCGGATGTCATTTTCGATCCCGTCGGCGGCGCGTATGCGGAACCCGCGTTTCGAAGCATCGGCTGGCGCGGACGGTATCTGGTCGTCGGCTTCGCGAACGGCGAGATTCCGAAGCTGCCGCTCAATCTCGCGCTGCTGAAAGGCGCGAGCATCGTGGGCGTGTTCTGGGGCGGTCACATGCAGCGCGAACACGCGATCGCCGATCAGGAATTCGCGGCGATGGTCGGCTGGATCAAGGCGGGCAAGCTGCGCCCCGTCGTCACGAAACGCTATTCGCTCGATGACACCCCACGCGCCCTCGACGACATGATGAATCGGCGCGTGACCGGCAAGATCGTGATCGAGCCGTGATGCACACGCGTCAGAGCTTCTCGGTTTCCCCGCTTTTCGGCTGCCACTTCATGAGCCGTCGCTCGACCAACGCGACGAGGCCGTCGAGCACCAGCGCAAACGCGGTCAGCACGAGGATGCCCGCGAACACCGTGTTGATGTCGAAGGTGCCTTCGGCCTGCAGAATCAGATAGCCGACGCCGCGCGCCGAGCCGAGATACTCACCCACCACCGAGCCGACGAACGCGAGCCCCACCGACGTATGCAGGCTGGAAAACACCCAGCTCGTCGCGCTCGGCAGATAGACGTATCGCAGCAACTGCTTGCGATTCGCGCCGAGCATGCGCGCGTTGGCGAGCACGACCGGGCTCACTTCCTTCACGCCCTGATAGACGTTGAAGAACACGATGAAAAACACGAGCGTCACGCCGAGCGCGACCTTCGACCAGATGCCGAGCCCGAACCACACCGCGAAGATCGGCGCGAGAATCACGCGCGGCATCGAGTTGGCGGCCTTGATGTAGGGATCGAGGAGCGCGCTCGTCATAGGCGCGAGCGCGAGCCACAGCCCCACGCCGAGCCCGAACACGGTGCCGACGACGAACGCCAGCACGGTTTCGATCAGCGTCACCCAAAGATGGATGTAAATCTCGCCGCCCGTGAACCACTCCCAGATACGCACGAGCACCTTCTGCGGCTCGCCGAAAAAGAACGCGGCCTTGTTGGCGTCGTCGAAATAGAAAGGCGGCAGGAGCGTCGGGCTCGTCAGCGCGTACCACAGCACGAAGCACGCGAGCAGCAACAGCCATTGCCACACGATGAGATTCGCTCGATTCGGGCGCAGCTTGTTCCACATGATCGTATTGTCTTATTCAGCGGCGGGCTTCAGTTGCTGCTGATAGCCCTTCAACACTTCCTCGCGCAGCACGCCCCAGATCTGCGCATGCAGTTCGACGAAGCGCGGATGCGAGCGGATCTCGGCGACATCGCGCGGGCGCGGCAGGTCGATCACGAATTCGCCGATCGGATGCGTGCCCGGCCCCGCCGCCAGCACGACGACGCGGTCGGACATCGAGATCGCCTCGTCGAGATCGTGCGTGATGAAGAGCACGGCCTTGCGCTTCGCGGCCCACAGGTCGAGCAACTCGTTTTCCATCAACTGGCGCGTTTGAATGTCCAGCGCGGAGAACGGCTCGTCCATCAGGATGATGTCGGGATCGAGGATGAGCGTCTGCGCCATCGCGACGCGTTTTCTCATGCCGCCCGACAGTTGATGCGGATAGCGATCGCCGAAGCCGCCGAGACCCACGCGCTTTAACCACTCCTCGCCGCGCGCATCGGCTTCGGCCTTCGGCACGCCCCGGAACACGAGGCCGGCCGTCACGTTGTCGAGCGCCGAGCGCCACGGCATCAGGGCATCGGCCTGGAACATGTAGCCCGCGCGCCGGTTGATGCCCTTCAGCGTTTCGCCGAACACGCTCACCGTGCCCGACGAAGGTTCGAGCAGCCCCGCCGACACGTTGAGCAGCGTGGACTTGCCGCAGCCGGTCGGCCCGACGACGGAGACGAACTCGCCCGGCGCGATGGCAAGGCTCGTATCGCGGACCGCGGTATAGCGGTCCTTGCGATTCTCGCGCGAGGAGAACGTGCAGGTGACATCCGCGAGCGCGAGCGCATGTTTCGAAATCGACGACATCGATCAGACCTTGACGGAGGCGAGCGCCTTCTTGACGAAGTCGTTGGTCCAGGTCTTCGACAAGTCGATCGGCTTGCCCTTCACGGTTTCGTCGAAGGCTTGCAGCGTCTTGAGCGAGGTCGCGGGACCGTCCGCGGGCATCAGGCCGTCCGGCGACAGCGCTTCCCTCACGTGCTGCCACGAGTCGAGATAGAGCGCGCGATCGCCGAGCAGATAGCTTTCCGGCACGGTCGAAATCAGATCCTTGCCCGATGCCGCCTGCAGCCACTTCAGCGCGCGCACCATCGCGTTGGTGAGCGCCTGCGTCGTGTTCGGGTTCTTCGTGATGAAACTCTGCGATGCGTACAGGCAGCCCGCCGGCATGTTGCCGCCGAACACCTTCACGGTATCCGCGAGCGTGCGCGTGTCGGAGACGATGCGGATATCGCCCGCGCGATCGAGCTTGGTCATCACCGGATCGAGATTGGCGATGGCGTCGATCTGGCCGGATTGCAGCGCTGCGATCGCGCCCGCTCCCGCGCCCACGCCGATGAACGACACGTCGCTCGCCTTCAGCCCGGCTTGCGCGAGCACGAAGCTCGCCATGATCGAGGTCGACGAGCCCGGCGCCGTCACGCCGATCTTCTTGCCCTTCAGATCCGCGACCGACTTGTAGTTCGGCATCGTTTTCTTCGACACCGCGAGGACGATCTGCGGCGCGCGTCCCTGAAGCACGAACTCGCGGAAGTACTGATTCTTCGCTTGCAGCAGGAGCGTGTGCTCGAACGCGCCGGACACCACGTCCGCGCTGCCGCCGACGGCCGCCTGCAGCGCCTTCGCGCCGCCCGCGAAATCGGCGATTTCGACGTCGAGCCCTTCGTCCTTGAAGTAGTTGCGGCGCTCCGCGATCGTGAGCGGCAGATAGTAGAAGAGATTCTTGCCGCCGACCGCGATCGATACCTTCGTCTGCTCCGGCTTCGTCTGCGCAAACGCGAGCGGCATGGCGGACCACGCCCCGGCCGCAATCGCGGCGCCGCTCGCGATGAACGTTCTGCGTTTCATCGTGTTTCGTCTCCTTGGAATTCTTGTTGTCTGCGCGCGCGTCAAATCACTTTGGCCGCCCGCAGCCGCGCAATATCGTCGGCATCATACCCGAGCGTTTGAAGTACTTCATCCGTGTGTTCACCGAGTTGCGGACCGAGCCAGCGCGTTTCGCCCGGCGTGTCCGAGAGCTTCGGCGTGACGTTCGGCAGCGTGATGTCTCGGCCGTCCTGCCACGGAAAGCGCTGCAGCATCTGGCGCGCGATGTATTGCGGATCGGTGAACATGTCGGCGACGCTGTAGATGCGCCCGGCCGGCACGTCGGCGGCGTTGAGCACGGCGAGCGCCTCGTCGATGCTGCGCGTCGCGAGCCACGCGGCGATGGCGTCGTCGATTTCCTGCGTGCGCGGCACGCGGCCGTCGTTCGATGCGAGCGCGGGATCGTCCGCGAGGTCCGCGCGATCGATCGCGTTCATGAGGCGCTTGAAGATCGGATCGCTGTTGCCGCCGATCACGATGCTGCCGTCGCGGCACGGGTACGTGTTCGACGGCACGATGCCCGGCAGCGATGCGCCGGTGCGTTCGCGCACCATGCCGTACACGCCGTATTCCGGGACCACGCTTTCCATCATGTTGAAGACGGCTTCGTACAGCGCGACATCGACGACCTGCCCCTTGCCGCCATTCACCTGCCGATGATGCAGCGCCATCAGCGCGCCGATCACGCCGTGCAGCGCCGCGATCGAATCGCCGATGGAAATGCCGATACGCGGCGGCGGCAAATCCGGGTAGCCGGTGATGTGCCGCAAGCCGCCCATCGATTCGGCGATCGCGCCGAAGCCCGGCCGGTCGCGATACGGCCCGGTCTGGCCGTAACCGGACAGCCGCACCATCACGAGACCGGGATTCTCGGCGGACAGCACTTCGTAGCCGAGTCCGAGCTTTTCGAGCAGACCGGGCCGGAAATTCTCGACAACGATATCGGCTTCCTTTGCCAGGCGGCGCACGATCTCCTTGCCTTCCTCGGCCTTGAGATTCACCGTCACCGATTTCTTGTTGCGCGCCTGCACCGCCCACCAGAGCGACGTGCCGCCCACCTCGGGATAAAGCTTGCGCCACTTGCGCAGCGGATCGCCGCCGTTCGGGTCTTCGATCTTGATGACATCGGCGCCGAATTCGCCCATGAAGCGCGCGGCCAACGGGCCGGCGATGAGCGTGCCCAGCTCCAGCACCTTGACGCCGGCGAGTGGTCCCGTCGTTGCGTTCATGGCTGCGTCTCCTATTTTTTGCTGATTTTTTTAAAGCGGTATGTCGAGCGGCTTGAAACGTGGCGTGCCGTCGGCGAGCGTCTCGTTGAACATTTGCGCGGGACGCACCCACAAGCCGCGTTCGTGCGGCCACAGATGTTCGTAGACGATCATCGCTTCCTCGGTTTCCGAGTGCCGCGCGACGCCGATCACGCGATAAAGACCGCCCTTGTAGTGACGGTGGGTCGCGAGCGCGAGAGCTTCGGTTTCTGTCATCGGTATGGTGTCCTGCTGATGGTCGCGTTCAGACCGAGCGGCGATCGAGCATCGCGCGCGCGATCGTGCCCGCATCGACATATTCGAGCTCGCCGCCGACGGGCACGCCGCGCGCGAGCCGCGTCACCTTCAGCCCTTTCGACTTGAGCGTCTGCGCGAGATAGTGCGCGGTCGCCTCGCCTTCGTTCGTGAAGTTGGTGGCGAGCACGACTTCCTGCACCACGCCGTCGAGGGCGCGACCGATCAGGCGCTCGAAGTGGATCTCCTTCGGCCCGATGCCGTCGAGCGGACTCAAGCGCCCCATCAGCACGAAATAGAGCCCGCGATACGTGAGCGTCTGCTCGAGCATGATCTGATCGGCAGGCGTTTCGACGACGCACAGCAAGGCCGGATCGCGTTCCTCGTCGCTGCAGACTTCGCAGATTTCAGCTTCGGTGAAGGTGTTGCACTTCTCGCAGTGCTTCAGATGCTCGGTCGCGAACAGGAGCGACGCGCCGAGCTTCTCGGCGCCCGCGCGGTCGTGCTGCATCAGGTGATACGCCATGCGCTGCGCCGACTTCGGTCCGACGCCGGGCAGCGCGCGCAGCGCCTCGACAAGCGCCGACAGGGCGGAAGGTTGTTTCATGTGTCCTCATGACGCGCCGGATTCGCTTCGGCGCGCGCGATTTAGAACGGCAGCTTGAAACCCGGCGGCATCGGCATGCCGGCCGTCATGCCGCTCATCTTCTCTTGCGTGGTGGCCTCGGCCTTGCGCACGGCGTCGTTGAACGCGGCAGCGACGAGGTCTTCCAGCATGTCCTTGTCGTCGGCGAGCAGGCTCGGGTCGATGGACACGCGCTTGACGTCGTTCTTGCAGGTCATCGTCACCTTCACGAGACCGGCGCCGGACTGGCCCTCGACCTCGATCAGCGCGAGCTGATCCTGCATCTTCTTCATGTTTTCCTGCATCTGCTGAGCCTGTTTCATCAGCCCGGCGAGTTGGTTCTTCATCATGGTTCGGCTCCTTACTGGAAAACGTGTGGCGAAAGCGCACGCGATACGCGCGCTCGGAATTCAATGGCTAAGCGCGGCGTCGATTCATGACGGGTTCGCGCCCGATGCGGAGATCGGCTTGATCGAACCCTGCACGATGCTCGCGCCGAAATCGCGGATCAGCGATTGCACGAACGGATCCTGCTTGATCTCCTGCTCGGCCTCTTGCTGGCGTCGCGCGCGGTCGGCGGCATCGAGCGCGGCGGCGGTGCGGCGCACGGGCGCGACGCTCACGCTGACTTCGATCGCGCGGCCGAGCTTTTCGGCGAGCGCGGCCTTGAGCTTCGTGACGTGCGAGACATCGGTGTACATCTGCACCGCGACCGCGAGCGTGACGGAATTCGCGTCGCAGGCGGTCAGTTCGCTGTTGAACGCCAACTGATACGCGACGCCCTTCAACGGCAGATCGACGGCAAGCGCGGGCCATTCGACCGACACGCCGAGCGCATCGAGCGGCACGGCGGGCGGCAGCGGCGTCATGTCGATGACGGGCGCAGGCTTCGCTACCGGCTCGGCGTTGAAGCGCATGTCGTCGGGACCGCTGTCGAAGGCGGGCACGAAGCCGTCGTCGGGCGGCATGAAATACTCGTCGTCCGATCCTGCCGGCGGATAGTCGTCGGGCGGCATGTCCTCCCACGGCGGCACGACGCCAGACTTTGCGGCGGCGGGTTTGGACTCGGCCGCCACAGGCGCTGCCGGTGCTGCCGGCGCGCGACGAGGCGTGGGCACCGGAACTTGCGCAGCCGGTTTCGCGACGGGTTTGGGCGCTGCCGCAGCCGGTGCACCGCGTACGCTCCGATCGGATGAAAGACGCATGCCGGCGCTACGCAGCACGTCGAGCGCAGCGCTCGCGCCGCTTGCGCCACGCGACGTCGCGGACTCGGATGCGCGCGCAGCTTGAGGCGCGGCTTCTTCCACGGTTTGCCGCACGGCGCTCGGCACCGGCGCAGGCTTCGCAGGCACGACAGGCTCGCTCGTTTCGATGGGCGGCGCGGGCTTCGCGCTTTCGATCGCGGGCGTCTCTTTCGCCTTGACGACGACGGTTTCCACGGGCGGCGGCGACGCTTTCGCGACAGGCGCAGGCGCAATCGTCCGTTCCGCCATTGCGCCCGCGAGCGCCGCCGTGCGCACGGGCTTCGCGCTTGCCGGCGCGCTGACGGCCACACCGCCGCCCGGCCCGCCCGCCGGTTCGAAGGCGAGCATGCGCAGCAGCGTCATCGTGAAGCCGGCGTATTCGTCGGGGGCAAGGCCGAGCTCGCCGCGCCCGACCGTCGCAATCTGGTAGAAAAGCTGAACCTGTTCGGCGGAGAGCGCCTCGGCGAAGCGGCGGATATCCGCGGCTTCCGGCCATTCATCCAGCACTGAAGAAGGCGCGAACTGCCCCCACGCGATGCGATGCAAAAGACTCGCGAGATCCTGCAGCGCTGTCGAGAAGGACAGGCTGCGCAGCGCCATTTCGTCGGCGATCGCGAGCACGCCGGGGCCGTCGCTTTCGGCGAGTGCATCGATGAGACGGATCAGATAGCTTTGGTCGAGCGCGCCGAGCATGCCGCGCACGGCTTCCTCGGTGACCTGGTTCGCAGAATAGGCGATGGCCTGATCGGTCAGCGACAGCGCATCGCGCATGCTGCCGTCGGCCGCGCGCGACAAAAGACGCAGCGCCTGCGACTCGAACGGAATGCTCTCCTGCTGAAGAATGTTCTCCAGATGCGACACGATATGTCCTGCCGGCATCTGCTTCAGATTGAACTGGAGACAGCGCGAGAGCACGGTGACCGGAATCTTCTGCGGATCGGTCGTCGCGAGAATGAACTTCACATGCGGCGGCGGTTCTTCCAGCGTCTTCAACATCGCGTTGAAGGCGTGGTTCGTGAGCATGTGCACTTCGTCGATCATGTAGACCTTGAAGCGCGCATCGACGGGTGCGTACACCGCGCGTTCGAGCAGCGCCGCCATTTCGTCGACGCCGCGATTGCTCGCCGCGTCCATTTCGACGTAATCGACGAAGCGGCCTTCGTCGATTTCCCGGCACGCGCGGCACACGCCGCACGGCTTCGAGGTCACGCCGGTTTCACAATTGAGCGCCTTCGCGAAGATGCGCGAAAGCGTCGTCTTGCCGACGCCGCGCGTGCCCGTGAAGAGATAGGCGTGATGCAGACGGCCGCCGTCGAGCGCGTGCGTGAGCGCACGGACGACGTGCTCCTGGCCGACGAGCGACTCGAACGATTTCGGCCGCCATTTGCGTGCGAGAACTTGATAGGTCATGCGCGAAATTGTATCAGCAACGACCTCGCGCAAACGCCGCTCCGAAAGGCTGCCGAGCCACCCGGGCGAGCGGCGCGGACGCGCGAAAACATGCCCGGCGACGGCGCGCAGTACAGAGAACGAACGAGGGAAAACGAGAGAGGAACGACAGAAGAAAGCGGAAGGTGACGAGCCCGACCCTCGGCACTGGTGGAAAACGGCTGTGGCTGCTTCGTTCCCGACCTGACCAGGTTGACCGCGCCACCATGCGAGGAGGCCCGTCACGACGAATCATACCACGGGGCCGGTCGCGCCCGGAAGGCGCTCGGTGAAATGCGCGGACCTTTGCGGCGCCCTCTTGCGCTTCGTGTTTTCGGCCTCAGATGCGGCCTATCGGTACCCGGCAACGGATAGCAAAGTAGGCTAAGATGACATTTGAATAACCCGGATGTGGTGCAACTTGCCCTTCCTCGGATCATTCGCCGCCGTTTGCGAGCCGTTCTGGCGCACGGCGTGCGGGCCGAATCCTGGCCGTTGGCGACGAAAGTTCTTTTCAGTTTTGGTGTATCGTGGCGAGCATTCAAACGCGGGCCTCGAAACAATTGAGGTATTCAGACAATGAGCGAATCAATCAAGCACATCAGCGACGCTTCTTTCGAACAGGATGTCGTCAAGTCGGATAAACCTGTCCTGCTCGACTTTTGGGCGGAGTGGTGTGGTCCGTGCAAAATGATTGCCCCGATCCTCGACGAAGTCGCGAAGGATTATGGCGATCGCCTTCAAATCGCGAAGATCAATGTGGACGAGCATCAGTCGACGCCGGTCAAGTTCGGCGTGCGCGGCATCCCCACGCTGATCCTTTTCAAGAACGGCGCGGTCGCCGCGCAGAAGGTCGGCGCGTTGTCCAAGTCGCAACTGACCGCGTTCCTCGACAGCAACCTGTAACGGCATCACCGGCGGGCGTCGGCATTCACTGACGCCTGCCCGGGCATTCGCAGCGCCGCATCGACACTATCGAGAAGCGCGAACGGAATGCAGCCGATGTTGTCACGCGACAACATCGGCCGAAAAGCCCCGCCCAAAGCCAACCCGAGGCTCGCGCGGCGTGTGCTATGCTAGAATCACAAGAGTTCAAGAAGTATTAAGTCTCGAGCGGTTCCGCTCACCTCTTCTCCCAAATCTTTCTGTCGCACCTCTCTCCCCGGCGGGAAATCCGTATGCATTTATCCGAGCTCAAGTCTCAGCACGTGTCTGCACTGATCGAGATGGCCAATGGCCTCGAGATCGAAAATGCGAACCGCCTGCGCAAGCAGGAACTCATGTTCGCCATTCTTAAAAAGCGCGCCAAAGCTGGCGACACGATTTTCGGCGACGGCACGCTCGAAGTGCTGCCCGACGGCTTCGGCTTTCTGCGCTCGCCCGAGACTTCGTATCTCGCGAGCACGGACGACATTTACATCAGCCCGTCGCAAATCCGCCGCTTCAATCTGCACACCGGCGACACGATCGAAGGTGAAGTCCGCACGCCGAAAGACGGCGAGCGTTATTTCGCGCTCGTGAAGGTGGACAAAGTCAACGGGCAGCCGCCCGAGGCCTCGAAACACAAGATCATGTTCGAGAACCTCACGCCGCTGCACCCGAACAAGCCGCTGCCCCTCGAGCGCGAAATGCGCGGCGAGGAAAACGTCACGGGCCGGATCATCGACATGATCTCGCCGATCGGCAAAGGCCAGCGCGGTCTGCTCGTCGCATCGCCGAAGTCGGGCAAGACCGTGATGCTTCAGCATATCGCGCATGCGGTGAAGGCGAATCATCCGGACGTCATCCTGTTCGTGCTGCTCATCGACGAACGCCCGGAAGAAGTGACGGAAATGCAGCGTTCGGTGCGCGGCGAAGTCATCGCCTCGACCTTCGACGAACCCGCCGCGCGTCACGTGCAGGTGGCCGAAATGGTCATCGAGAAGGCGAAGCGTCTCGTCGAAATGAAGCATGACGTCGTCATCCTGCTCGACTCCATCACGCGTCTCGCGCGCGCCTACAACACCGTCGTGCCGGCATCGGGCAAGGTGCTGACGGGCGGTGTCGACGCCAACGCGCTGCAGCGTCCGAAGCGCTTCTTCGGCGCGGCTCGAAATATCGAGGAAGGCGGTTCGCTCACGATCATCGGCACGGCGCTCATCGAAACGGGCAGCCGCATGGACGACGTGATCTACGAAGAGTTCAAGGGCACCGGCAACATGGAAGTGCACCTCGAGCGCCGTCTCGCGGAAAAGCGCGTGTACCCTTCCATCAACCTGAACAAGTCGGGCACGCGCCGCGAAGAACTGCTCATCAAGCCGGACCTGCTGCAGAAGGTCTGGGTGCTGCGCAAGTTCATCCACGACATGGACGAAGTCGAAGCCATGGAATTCCTGCTCGACAAGATCCGTCAGACGAAGAACAACGCCGAGTTCTTCGACATGATGCGTCGCGGCGGAGGCTGATTCCGCTTCGCTGCTTCAGGACAAAAAACCGCCTGCTTCGTCAGGCGGTTTTTTATTGGCGCCGTGCGTACAATTCGCAACTGTTCCAGTCCTCCCGTTCGACGCATGGCCAACCTCTTCTCCCGCTGGTTCGGCGCGCAACGCCGCGAGCGCGCGCTGCGCAAATACGCGATCGACGACGCGCTGTGGCAGCGCACCCTCGACACCTACCCGTGCTTCGGCCATTTGACTGCGGACGACCTCGGACGTCTGCGCGAAACCGCGAGCCTGTTCATCGCGCAAAAGGAGTTCTCGACTGCGCACGATCTCGAACTGACGGATCAGATGGTCGTCTCGATCGCCGCGCAAGCCTGTCTGCCGGTGCTCAATCTCGACCTCGATCTGTATCGCGGCTGGGTCGGCGTGATCGTCTATCCGGGCGAGTTCATCATCAGGAAGACGGTCGAAGACGAAGACGGCGTCGTGCACGAAATCGAGCACGACGCGAGCGGTGAAGCATGGGAAGGCGGTCCCGTCGTGCTCTCGTGGGAAGACGCGCAGATGGCCGACGGCTCGGACGCGTACAACGTCGTGATCCACGAGTTCGCGCACAAGATCGACATGGTGACGGGCGAAGCCGATGGTCATCCCCCGCTCTTTCGCCGCTGGCACGCGCCGCTCGACATGACCGCCTGGTCCGATATCTTCGACAACGCGTACGACCAATTCTGCGCACGCGTGGACGCGGTGCCGGAGCGGCGCTGGAGCCGCTTCGAACGCGAATCGCTGATCGATCCGTATGCGGCAGATCATCCGTCGGAGTTTTTCGCGGTGTGCAGCGAGGCGCTTTTCGTGACGCCGCAGGCGTTCGAAGCCGGGTATCCCGAACTTTACCGACTGCTCGCGCGCTATTACCGGCAGGACCCGGCGGGCGTCGGCGCGCTCGATGCATGAGTTCCGCCGCGACCTCCGGAAAAGATGTCAACCGCCTGATTTTCTGGCATAATCGCCGTTTTTCGACCCCAGGCAAGTGACTCGCTCGACACTCAGCAAAGTGCGACGGGTTGGCTACCGCCAGATATCAGGAAAGACCATGAAAGAAGGCATTCACCCGAATTATCGCGAAGTCCTGTTCGTCGACATGTCGAACGACTTCCGTTTCGTGACCCGTTCGACCATCCAGACGCGCGAGACCGCCGAATTCAACGGCAAGACGTACCCGCTCGCGAAGATCGAAGTGTCGTCGGAATCGCACCCGTTCTACACCGGTCAGCAAAAGATCATGGACACGGCGGGCCGCGTCGAGAAGTTCAACAACAAGTTCGCGCGCTTCTCCACCAAGAAGTAAGTCGGGCTTCGGACCGGTTCGGCCGGTCAGCAAAAAGGGCAGCTTTGGCTGCCCTTTTTTGTCACTGCTCGCTTTTCGTCGTTCGTGCACCGCCTTTGCTGCATTTGGTAAGCGTTGTTGCGCCCGGTTACGGCGAGCATCGATGAACCGCCCTTAACGCCGCCGCGCGACTACAATGCCGGTTTGCTCCAGCACCAGACTCGCTTTGCGCGAGCTCAGCGGACCGTTTTCCATCAAGCCATCCCGCATGCGATCTGTCGTTCGTCTGACCGCCTCCGCCACCAGCGCATTGCCGCGCTGGCTGTTGCTCGCCATCTGCATTATCTACGCGTCGTTCGGTCTGTTCGGCCGCGATCCGTGGAAGAACGAGGATGCGGCTGGCTTCGGCGTGATGTGGACGATGGCCAACGGCGACGCGCGCGACTGGCTGCTGCCGAACCTCGTCGGCAAAGCGCCCACCGCCGACGGCCCGCTGATGTACTGGCTCGGCGCATCGGCCATTCGGCTGCTGAGCCCCTGGGTCGATGCGAGCAACGCCTCGCGCATCGTCACGGGTCTGCTCTTTTGTCTGGCCTGCGCGTTCGTGTGGTATTCGGCCTACCTCCTTGGCCGGCGCGACGAGGCCCAGCCCTTCAAATACGCTTTCGGCGGCGAACCGGAGCCCCGCGACTACGGCCGCACGCTCGCGGACGGCGCGCTCCTTATCCTGCTCGCGTGCTTCGGGCTCGCCGAGCGCGGTCACGAAACCACGCCGCAGCTCGCGCAGTTCGCCGGCACCGCGATGCTCCTCTATGGCCTCGTGCGCAGCCTCGACAAGCCGATCCACGGCGGCCTCGTGTGGGGCGTGGCGATCGGCGTGGTCGGGCTGTCGAGTTCGCCGGTGCTCGTGTTCGCGCTCCTGCTCTGCACGCTCGCGATGACGATCATCGTGAAGCAGGTGCGGGCCGCGCCGCTCCTGATCTTCGGCCTGCCGGTCGCCATCGTGCTGATCGCCGCGTGGGTGCTGCCGACGCTGCATTACTTCCCGGATGACGGCGAATGGTGGCTGCGTCAATGGTGGCGCAACAGCTTTTCCTTCTTCTCCGGCACGCCCGGCGCGATCTTCGGCTACGCGATCAAGAACCTGCCGCTCTTCACGTGGCCCGCGTGGCCGCTCGCGGTCTGGGCGTTCGTCAGCTGGGGCGGGATGCGCCGCTCGCCGCACGTCGGCGTGCCGCTGTCGATCATCGGGCCGCTGCTCGTGCTGGTCGTCCTGCAGGCGCACGAGACCAACCGGCTCTTCATGCTGCTGCTGCCGCCGCTTTCGGTGCTCGCGACCTTCGCGCTGCCCACGTTGAAGCGCGGCGCGATCAACGCGATCGACTGGTTCGCGATGCTGAGCTTCACCATCATCGGCTCCTTGGTGTGGCTCGTGTGGACCGCCGGCATGTTCGGTTTCCCCGCGTCGATGGCCCGCAATCTCGCGCGTCTCGCGCCGGGCTTTCATCCCGAGTTCAAGCTGATTTCCTTCGCGTGCGCGGTCGCCGTGACGGTCTGCTGGTTCCTGCTCGCGCGCTGGCGGCTCGCGCGTCATCCGAAGGTGCTCTGGCGCAGCGTCGTGCTGTCGAGCGCGGGCACCACGCTCATGTGGGTGCTGCTCATGACGCTGTGGCTGCCGGTGGTGAACTACAGCCGGACGTATCGCGACGTGGCCGAGCAGATCGCTGATCATCTGCCGCCCGACTACACCTGCATCTCGCCCGTGCGTCTGGGCGACGCGCAGATCGCCACCTTCGCCTATTTCGGCGGCATGCATTTCGCGTTCGACGAGGACTGCGACGTGATCCTGCGTCAGGATCCGGCGGATTACGGCGAGCCGTCGTCGATGTCCGCGTTCCAGTGGAAGCTCGTATGGGAAGGCCGCCGTGTCGCCGACCGCGACGAGCGTTTCCGCCTCTACGTGCGCATCGAGCGCCCCACGCCGCCAGCGAAAAAGCCGCTGCGTCCGAAGAGCCTGCGCCGGGCGCAGTAACGCGATGCGCGCGATGCAGACCTCCATCAGCACGACCGGCATGCTGCGCGACGTGCGCAAGATCGCCGCGCTCGCGTGGCCGGTGCTGATCGGCCAGCTCGCGGTGATCGCATTCGGCGTGATCGACACCGCGATGGTCGGCCGCTTCTCCGCGACGGATCTGGCCGCGCTCGGCCTCGGCGGCTCGGTCTATATCTCGGTGTATATCGGCCTGACGGGGATTCTCGTCGCGTTGCAGCCGATCGCCGGGCAGCTTTTCGGCGCGGGCCGCGAAAGCGAAATCGGCGAGGAAACGCGGCAGGCGCTGTGGCTCGCCGCCGCGCTCACCGTCGTCGGCTTCGTGCTGCTCTACTTTCCCGAACCGCTGCTTTCCCTCGCGAAGAGTCCGCCCGCGCTGCACGACCGCACGGTCGACTATCTGCGCATTCTCTCGTTCGGCCTGCCCGCGAGCCTCGCGTTTCGCGTCTACAGCTCGCTCACCAACGCGGTCGGCAAGCCGCGCCTCGTGATGTTCCTGCAAGTCGGCGGACTCTTGCTCAAGTTTCCGCTCAACACATGGTTCATCTTCGGCGGCTTCGGCATGCCGGCGCTCGGCGGCCCCGGCTGCGCGCTCGCGAGCACGCTCATCAACTGGGTGCTCGCGATCGTCGGCATGACGGTGCTCGTGAAGTTCGAATTCTTCCGCCCGTTCGGCATCTTCTCGCACTTCTGCTGGCCGGTCTGGCGGCGTCAGCTCGCGCTCCTGCGTCTCGGCATTCCGATGGGCCTCTCGTATCTCATCGAAGTCACGTCGTACACGTTCATGGCGCTCTTCATCTCGCGCTTCGGCACCACGACGCTCGCCGGCCATCAGATCGCCGGCAACCTCGGCGCGGTGCTCTACATGACGCCGCTGTCGATCGGCATCGCGTCGTCGACGCTCGTGTCGCAGGCGCTCGGCGCCGGACGTTATGACGACGCCCGCTCGATCTCGCGTCACGGCATCGGCATGGCGTGCGTGCTGGCGCTCGCGTACGGCGTGATCCTGGTCGCGGCGCGTCCGCACGTGATCGCCGCCTATACGCCGGACGCGAACGTCATCGCGGCCGCGATGCCGCTCGTGCTCATCATCTTCTTCTATCACCTCTGCGACGCCCTGCAGATCACCACCGCGTTCATCCTGCGCGCGTACAAGGTGACCCTCGTGCCGACCGTGATCTACGCCATCGCGCTGTGGGGCATCGGGCTCGGCGGCGGCTATCTGCTCGGCTTCGACGTGGGCGGCGGCGTGCCCGAGTGGCTGCAAGGCGCGCGCGGTTTCTGGATCGCGAATTCGGCGAGTCTGGGCGTCGCGGGCGTCGGCCTGTTTCTCTACTGGCGGCGCGTGAGCGCGCGGCATCTGAACCACGTCGATCCGACCTGAACCGCTCGCATCCGATTCGATGATTTGTGTAGAAAAACATCGGCGGTTCGCATCATCGGAAAGAATGACGTAAGGCTCCAGTAGAATTTCGCGTCGAGGGAAACTCGGAGCGAGTGGATGAGCCGCATTACAACGTCACAAAAAAAATGGATTCTGGCCGCAACCACGCTGATCGCCGCGCTGGGACTGGGCGCCGCGTTTCATCGAGCCGATGCCGCGCGCATCGCGAGCGTGTCGCCGCAAGGCAAGGTCGCGCAAGTGCGGCAGGTCGTCGCCAAATTCGACGAACCGATGATCGCGTTCGGCAATGCGGCGGCGCCCGCGCCCGGCCAGGTCACCTGTAGCGGCGCGAGCGCTTCGGATACGGCGGGCTCGCAGCGCTGGATCGACGCCAAAACCTGGGCTTTCGACTTCGAGCACGATCTGCCGCCCGGCGTGCGCTGCGCGCTCGATCTCGCGGACGGCCTCAAGTCGGTCTCCGGCACCGCGCTGTCCGGCCCGCGCCACTTCGCGTTCCAGACGGGCGGACCGTTCGTCACGCGCATCATGCCGAGCTACGGCGACATCGAAGAAAATCAGGCCTTCGTGCTGCGCCTGAACGGTCCCGCGACGCAAGCTTCGGTGCTTCAGCATGTCTGGTGCGAATCGAACGCTCTCGGCAACCGGATTCCGGTGCACGCGGTCGATGACGCCACCCGCGCCGCCCTGCTCAAACATTTCCGGCTGGAGAAAGAAAGCGATCGCGTGCTCACGCTCGCGTGCCAGCAAACGTTGCCGTCGGCGACGAAGATGCAGCTCGTGTACGGCGCGGGCGTGACGGGGCCGAGCGGCATCGCCAACGATGTCGAAAAGCGGTTCGACTTCAACGTGCGCGAGCCCTTCACGGCGAGCTTTTCGTGCGAGCGTGAAAACGCGAAAGCGCCGTGCACGCCGCTGCGCCCGTTGCGCCTGAACTTCAGCGCGCCGATCAGCCGCGCCGACGCGCAGAAGTTCGTGCTGCACGGCCCGAAAGGCAACGCGTCGCCCAGTTTCGACGCGTCCGACAAGGACGCCGAAGTGAGCTCCGTCGAGTTCGCCGCGCCGCTGCCCGAACGCGCCGATCTCACCATCGACGCTCCCGCGAATCTGAAAGACGCGAGCGGCCGCACGCTCGCGAACGCCGATCTCTTCCCGCTCAAGACCGCGACCGCCGCGATGCCGCCGCTCGCGAAGTTCTCGTCGGGCACGTTCGGCATCATCGAGCGGTTCGCCGAGCCGGACATGCCCGCGATGCTGCCGGTCACGTTGCGCCACGTCGAAGCGGACCTGCATGTGCAGGGGCTGAATTCGGGCACCTCGCAGATCACGAAGCTCAAGCTCGACGCCGACACCGACATCCGCCAATGGATGCGCGCCGTCGATATGTTCGACGGCATCTCGATGTCGCGCTCGACGATCGAGGAGCGCATGCCGCAGATGCTCGACAACGGCATCGCGCCGGTCATCATCCCGAACAGCGACGGCTCGTCGTCCAAAGATCCGCAAATCGACATCCGTTCGCTGTCGATGCTCGCGAAGCAGCGCGGCGTCGAAACGCTCACCCTACCCGCCGCTGATCCGAAAGCGCTGCGGCCGTTCGAAGTCGTCGGCATTCCGCTCACGAAACCCGGTTTCTATGTCGTCGAACTGGGCTCGCCCGCGCTCGGCGCGTCGCTGCTCGGCAAGAATCAGGCGATGTACGTGCGCACGTCGGTGCTCGTCACCAATCTCGGCGTGCATTTCAAGCAGGGCCGCGAGAATAGCCTCGTGTGGGTCACGACGCTCGACAAGGGCAAGCCCGTCGCCAACGCCGACATTCGCGTCACCGACTGCAACGGCGACGAAATCGCCATCGCAAAGACCGACGCGCAAGGCCTCGCGAAGATCGGCAAGCCGCTCGCGGCCACGCGCGAATGCAACGAGCACAGTCTCGCGTGGGGCGGCTTCTTCGTGTCGGCGCGGGTGAACGATCCCGTCACCGGTCCCGACATGGCCTTCGTGACCTCGGACTGGAATCGCGGCATCGAATCGTGGCGCTTCAACGTGCCGACGGACATGAGCGCGACGCGCACGACCCGCGCGCATACCGTGTTCGACCGGACGCTTCTGCGCGCGGGCGAAACCGTGTCGATGAAGCATCTGCTGCGCGTCGAAACGCTGCACGGCTTCGCGTTTCCGTCGAGCTATCCGGGCCGCGTGACGATCCGGCACGTCGGCAGCGGACAGACCTGGCATCTGCCGCTCAAGTGGGCCGCCGACCACAGCGCCGACTCGACCTTCACCGTGCCCGTCGCGGCGAAGCTCGGCGAATACAGCGTGTCGCTCGACAACGGCGCCGCGTCTGCGAACGACGACCAGGACAACGACAACGCCGTCACGCAGTCGTATGAATCGGGCAGCTTCCGCGTCGAGGAATTCCGCCTGCCGGTGTTCAAAGGCTCCATCACCGCGGGCGACGCCAAATCGCCTGGGCTCGTCGCCGCGCATGAAGCGCCCGTCGCGGTGCGGCTCGAATATGTGCAGGGCGGACCGGCGTCGAATCTGCCGGTGCAGGTGTCCGCGCTCGTGCGCGATGTAGCGCCGCCCTTCGCTTCGCAATACGAGGCGTTCAGCTTCGCGCCGTATCGGAAGCCGTCTAACGACGGCGCCAGCGCGCCCGCCGAGGACGAAGACAGCGAGCAGGAGGACCACGCGACGACGAAGCTCATCGCCGACAAGCTGCGCGTCACGCTCGATCGCGACGGCGCCGGCAAGGTCACGGTGAAGCCGCTGCCGGCCGTCGACTCGCCGAAGCGTCTCGCGCTCGAAGCGAGCTTCGCCGATCCGAACGGCGAGGTTCAGACGATCAGCGGCGGCACCACGCTCTGGCCGGCCGCGGTAGCCGTCGGCGTGAAGGCGGGACATTGGGTGTCGGTCGGCGGCGCGCTGCCCGTGCAGGCGCTCGCGCTCGACTTGCAGGGCAAGCCGCACGCGGGCGTAGCGGTCGATATCAAGGCCGTCGCGCGCGTGATGTCGAGCTCGCGCAAGCGCATGGTGGGCGGCTTCTACGCGTACGACAATCACACCGAGATCAAGGATCTCGGCACGCTGTGCAGCGGCAAGAGCGACGATCACGGCATCGTCTCGTGCGACGCGAAGCTCAAGGAGCCGGGCAACGTCGATCTGATCGCGGTCGCGAAAGACGGCGATGATCGCGTGGCCAACGCGAGCACATCCGTATGGGTCACGCGCGAGGACGAGTTGTGGTTCGGCGGCGAGAACACCGACCGCATCGACGTGTTGCCCGAGAAAACGAGCTACGAGCCCGGCGAGACCGCGCGCTTTCAGGTGCGCATGCCCTTCCGTTCCGCGACGGCGCTCGTCGCGGTCGAGCGTGAAGGCGTCGTCGAGACGCGGGTCGTCGAACTGAACGGCAAGGATCCGACCGTCGAGCTGAAGGTCGAGAACGCGTGGGGGCCGAACGTCTACGTGTCGGTGCTCGCGTTGCGCGGACGCATCCGCGAGGTGCCGTGGTATTCGTTCTTCACATGGGGATGGAAAGCGCCGGTCGAATGGGCGCGCGCGTTCTGGTACGAAGGCCGCCAATATCAGGCGCCGACGCCGCTCGTCGATCTGTCGAAGCCCGCGTTCCGTTACGGGCTCGCGTCGATCAAGGTCGGCACGGCGTCGCACAGGCTCGCGGTCACCGTGAGTCCGGATGCGAAGTCGTACGCCGTCCGAAGCAAGGCACACGTTAAGCTCAAAGTCGCGCTGCCCGATGGCAAGCCCGCGCCCGCCGGTACGCAGATCGCGGTTGCGGCCGTCGATGAAGCATTGCTCGAACTCATGCCGAACCAGAGCTGGAACGTGCTCGACGCGATGCTTCAGCAACGCGCGTACGGCGTCGAGACGGCGACCGCGCAGATGGAGATCATCGGAAGACGTCACTTCGGACGCAAGGCGGTGCCCGCGGGCGGTGGAGGCGGACACAGCGCGACGCGCGAGCTGTTCGACACGCTCTTGCTGTGGAATCCGCGCGTCACGCTCGACGCGAACGGCGAAGCCAGCGTCGATGTCCCGCTGAACGACGCGCTCACGCGCTTTCGGATCGTCGCGGTCGCGGCGGTCGGCGCGGGGCAGTTCGGCACCGGCAGCGCATCGATTCAAAGCACGCAGGACTTGCAGCTCATATCCGGATTGCCGCCGCTCGTGCGCGTCGGCGATGCGTTCCGCGCGCAGTTCACGCTGCGCAACACGACGGCGCGAACGATGCGCGTCGTCGTCACGCCGCGCGCCGGCACGCTCGCGCTCGACGCGCGCACGGTGGACCTCGCGCCGGAATCGTCGCAGGAAGTGGCCTGGGACGTGACCTCGCCCGATGTGCCCGGCGCGGGTAATTCCGCGAGTCTCGACTGGAACGTGAGCGCGTCGGAACAAGCCGGGCCGAAGGCGAGCGATTCCGTGAAGCTGACGCAGAAGATCGTCGCGGCGGTTCCGGTGACCGTGCAGCAGGCGACCATCGCGCAAGTCGACGGCACGTTCAGCGTGCCGGTCGCGCCGCCCGCCGACGCGAGCACGTCGAGCGATGGCACGGTGCGCGGCGGCATCGCGGTGTCCTTGCAGCCGAAGCTCGCCGATGGCCTGCCGGGCGTGCGCCGCTGGTTCGAGCGCTATCCGTACAACTGCCTCGAACAGCAGACCTCGCGCGCGCTCGGCCTGATGGACTCCGCGCAATGGCAGGCCGTGCTCGCGAGGATGCCGTCGTATCTCGACCGCGATGGCCTCGCGAACTACTTCCCGCCCGCCGACGACGAGCGCCCGACCGGCAGCCCAGCCCTTACCGCGTATCTGCTCGCCGTGACGAACGAAGCCGCGAAAGAGGACAGCCGCTTCGCCCTGCCCGCCGATCTGCGTAATCAGATGGCGGCGGGTCTCGCGAATTTCGTCGATGGCAAGATCGAACGCAAGTTCTGGGCGCCGCGCAACGATCTCGACTTCGAGAAGCTCGCGGCCATCGAAGCGTTGTCGCGCTATGGCCTCGCGCAGCCGCGCATGCTCGGCTCGATCACGGTCGCGCCGGATCAGTGGCCGACATCGGCGGTGCTCGACCTCTACGCGATCCTTTCGCGCGTGGACGGCATTCCGAATCGCGACGAGATGCGCGCGCACGCCGAGCAGGTCATCCGTGCGCGCCTGACGTATCAGGGCACGCGCCTGACCTTCACGACCGAACGCGAAGACAATCTCTGGTGGCTCATGACCGGCACCGAGACCAACGCCGCGCGCACGGCGCTCATTTTCGCGGACGCGCCCGGATGGAAGGACGAGATGCCGCGCGTGGTCGCGGGCTTGCTCGCGCTGCAGACGAACGGCGCGTGGCAAACGACGACCGCCAATCTGTGGGGCGCGCTCGCTGTCGGGCGATTCTCGCGGCTCTTCGAAAGCACGCCGGTGACGGGTCGTACGTCGATCGACTTGGGCGGCTCGACGCAAAGCGTGAACTGGGGCGCGCCGGCTTCGAGCGCGCCTGCATCGGCGACGCCGGTCACGAAAACCGCCAGCGTGCGCAGCGTCATGCTGCCGTGGAGCAGCGGTTCGCTCGCGCTGACGCAAGACGGCACGGGCAAGCCGTGGGCCACGATCGAAAGTCTCGCGGCGGTCGCGTTGAAGGCGCCGTTCGCGGCGGGCTATCGCATCGCGAAGACCGTCACGGCGGTCGATCCGGCCGTGAAAGGCGTGCTCTCGCGCGGCGATATCGTGCGTGTGCATCTCGACATCGACGCGCAAAGCGACATGACCTGGGTCGTCGTCAACGATCCGATTCCCGCGGGCGCGACGATTCTCGGCTCCGGCCTCGGACGCGACTCCGAAGCGGCGACTCAGAGCGAAAAACGGGATCGCGGCGCGTGGCCCGCGTTCGTCGAACGTGGCTTCGACGGCTATCGCGCGTACTACAACTATCTGCCGAAGGGCAAGCTGACGGTCGAATACACGATGCGACTGAACAATCCCGGCACCTTCGGTCTGCCGCCCACGCGCGTCGAAGCGCTTTACGCACCTTCGTCGTTCGGCGCGCTGCCGAATGCGCCAGTGGTCGTCAAGCCGCTTGCCGCGAAGTGATGTCATGAAACGCGCCGCCGGCCTCGTCATCGCGTGCGTTCTTTCGGCGGCGGCGCACGCGTCGCCGAGCTTCGACGACGTGCGCGCGAACTGGCGCAGCTCCGACTGGGTCCTGCTCTCCCGCGACGGCGAGCCGCTCGCCCGCACGCGCATCGATAAAAGCGCGCGGCGCGGCGACTGGGTGGCGCTCGCGGACGTATCACCGGCGTTGCGCGAAGCGATCGTCGTGTCGGAGGACAAGCGCTTCTACGAGCACGCGGGCGTCGACTGGCGCGGCGCGGCGGCGGCCGCGTGGGGCAATCTTTGGAACACGCGCACGCGCGGCGCATCGACGGTGACGATGCAGCTCACCGGCCTCATCGACGCCGATAAGTCGGCGGGCCGGCGCTCGATCGGCGAAAAGGCCGGGCAGACGATTGGCGCGCTGTGGCTCGAACGAACCTGGCGCAAGGACCAGATTCTCGAGGCGTATCTGAATCTCGTGCCATTTCGCGGCGAGATCGTCGGGTTGTCGGCGTTGTCGCAGACATTGTTCGGCAAGGCGCCCTCCGGGCTCGATGAACGCGAAGCCGCGCTCGCCGCCGCGCTGGTGCGCGCGCCGAACGCGCCGTATGCGACAGTCGCCGCGCGCAGTTGCGTAATCCTGCGCGACATGCAGACGCTGCACGGCGTCGCCCGAAACGTCGATCCATGCGTCAATCTCGATAGTTTCGTGCAGCTCGCGCTCACGCGCACGGCCTCCGCGCCCGCCTATGCACAAGCCGACGACGCCCTCGCGCCGCATCTCGCGCGACGTATCGCGAGCGAGACGCATCCGGTGGCAGGCGCGCGCGTGCGCTCCACGCTCGATTCGCGTCTGCAACGCTTCGCCCGCGACACGCTCGCGCGAACGCTCGCCGAACTGAACGCGCGCGCGCATCCGCGCAACGTCCACGACGCGGCGGCCATCGTGATCGACAACCGCTCGGGCGACGTGCTCGCGTGGGTCGGCTCGGCGGGCGGTTTGTCGAACGCGCCGGAGGTCGATGCCGTAGTCGCTCCGCGTCAGGCCGGCTCGACGCTTAAGCCCTTTCTCTATGCGCAGGCGTTCGACGAGAAGCGCGTCACGGCCGCCACGCTGCTCGACGACGCGCCGCTCGATCTCGCGACCGGCGGCGGTCTCTACATCCCGCAGAACTACGATCACGATTTCAAAGGCTGGGTGAGCGTGCGCACCGCGCTCGGCTCGTCGCTGAACGTGCCGGCGGTGCGCACGCTCGTGATGGTCACGCCGCATCGGTTCGCGAAGACGCTGGTCGCGCTCGGCATTCCCTTGTCGCAGGCGGGCGATTACTACGGCTTCAGCCTCGCGCTCGGCAGCGCCGACGTCACGCTGGCGACGCTCGCCAACGCCTATCGCGCGCTCGCGAACGGCGGGATCGCGCGCCCCTTCTTCGATCTCGCCGACCATCGGCCGACGAACGCCGAGAGGCGCGTCTTCAGCGCGGAAGCGAGCTTCATCGTCACCGACATCCTCGCCGACAACAACGCGCGCACGCGCACCTTCGGCTTCGACAGCGTGCTCGCGACACGCAGCTTCAGCGCGGTCAAGACCGGCACCAGCAAGGACATGCGCGACAACTGGGCGGTCGGTTTCACATCGCGATACACCGTGGGCGTGTGGGTCGGCAATGCGGACGGCGCACCGATGTGGGACGTGTCCGGCGTGACGGGCGCGGCGCCGGCATGGAACGCCATCGTCAACTATCTGAACCGGCGATCGGATAGCCGCCCGCCGCAAGCGCCGCCGGGCGTCGTGACGACGCGTGTCACGTATCAGAACGATATCGAGCCCGCGCGCAGCGAATGGTTCGTGCGCGGCACACAGATGAGCGCCATCGGCCTCACGGCGAATGCGTCGCAGAATGCGCGCGGTGGAAATGCGGACGCACAGGCCGCACGCATCGGCGCGCCCACGGACGGCACGATCTTCGCGCTCGACCCGGACATTCCGCCCGCGCGGCAGCGCGTATGGTTCGAGCGCGCGGACAGCGGCGCGCGCCTCGCGTGGCGGCTCGATGGCAAGCCCTACGGCCACGACGCCCGCGCGGCGTGGCTGCCCTGGCCGGGCCGTCACGTGCTCGAACTGGTCGATGCCAAAGGCGCGATCGTCGATAAGGTCGGCTTCGAGGTTCGCGGCGCGTTCGCGAAAACGGCGGCGGGCGCGTCGAAGTGATGCGCGACGCGAACGTCGGCAGAAACGGCGCGTCATCCATCCGGCGTATCGCAACGTTAAAGATTGTGCGGAAGCGCAGTGCGCGCGGCGGGGGTCGTGCACAATGCGATCCGTTTTCGTTCGGAACAGGTTTTTGCCCTATCCTTAACGGCATCTTCCCAATCGGCCCGAACTTATCGATTCATCCTTTCTCTTTAGCCCGGAGTGCCGTCATGCTGAAAAAGCTGCTGATGCTGTGCTTAGCGTTCATGCTGTCGATGGGAGCGGCCTTCGCCGCGGTCGATGTCAATACCGCGGATCAAGCCGCGCTGGAAGCGGTGAAGGGTCTGGGTCCGGTGAAGTCGAAGGCGATCGTCGACGAGCGCACGAAGAACGGCCCGTTCAAGGACGCCGACGATCTCGCGACCCGCGTCAAGGGGCTCGGCACCAAGTCGGTGGCGAATCTGGAGCAGAACGGCCTGACGATCGGCGGTTCGTCGCTGCCGCCCACGGGCAAGACGTCGAAGCCCGCGACCTCATCGACGCAAGGCGGCAGCGCCGCGCCGAACTCCACGGTGAAGTCATCGACGGCTGCCACCGCCGCGACGTCGCCAGCGGCCACCACGGCGCAGACGCCGGCCACGGCACCCGCTGCTCCGGCATCGGGCACGAAGGCGTCGAAGAAATCGAAGAAGGAAAGCGCGGCAGCAGCGACGACGAGCGCATCGGGCACGATGGCCGCGAGCGACGCGAAGCCCGCCAAATCGAAGCGCAGCAAGAAAGATAAGGCCGCCAGCGCCGCGGCCGCCAGTCAGTAATTCTTCGGGGAACCTTGTCGAAGGGAAATTGCCTTCGTTTGACCATCCTTGAACGGCCGCTCGCGGCCGATGCCCGCGCCGCCACGCCCGGTTCCGAGCCGGACGCGGCGGCGCGGGCGAACCCACCCCCGCAACCTCTCGTAGTGAGACTGCCATGAGCCTAATCGATATCCTCGCCTCCTCCCTCGGCAATTCGTCGCAACAACCAGGCGGCCAGCAGGGCCAGTCCGGCCAAGCCGCGCTGATCGCGGCGGCGCTCGCGTTCGTCAACAGCCAGCCGGGCGGCATCATGGGCCTGATCCAGCGCTTCCAGCAACACGGCGCGGGCGATGTCGTCCAGTCGTGGATCGGCACCGGCGAGAACAAGCCCATCAGCCCCGACACGCTCACCAACGTGCTGGGTCAGGACAACGTCGGCGCGCTCGCGCAAAAAGCCGGCGTCTCGGGCGATCAACTCTCGGGCATGCTGGCCACGGTGCTGCCGCATATCGTCGATCGCGCGACGCCCAATGGCGAAGTGCCGCCCGAAGGCCAGCTCGATCTGACCGGCGTGCTCGGCTCGCTCGGCGGACTCGCAGGCCTCTTCGGCAAGAGCGAAGAGCCGAAGCAGGGCTAAGCGCGCTGTTTCGCTTCGCATCGAAAGAAAGCCCCGCAGGCATCGCGCCGCGCGGGGCTTCTGCTTTTCGGATCGCGTTTCGAGCGAACGAAAAAAAGGGCAACGAATCGCTTCGTTGCCCTTTTGTATGAACGGCCGTCCCGCATCCGGGACGACCCGAGCGCGCCTCAGTGCACGACGCGATCGAACACGAACTTCCCTTCTCGCACATCGACCGGAATGACGTCCTTCGGTCCGAAACGCCCCGCGAGGATGAGCTTCGCGACCGGATTCTCGATCTCCTGCTGAATCGCGCGCTTCAACGGCCGCGCGCCGAACGACGGGTCGTAGCCGACCTTGCCGATCTGCTCCAGCGCCGTATCCGACACCTCCAGTTGCATATCGAGCTTCGCGAGACGCTCCTGCAGACGCTGCAACTGAATCTTCGCGATCGACTCGATGTTCGTGCGATCGAGCGCATGGAACACGACGACATCGTCGATACGGTTCAGGAACTCCGGCCGGAAGTGCAGCTTCACTTCTTCCCAGACGGCATCCTTCACTCTCTCCTGCGGCTCGCCGACCATGCCCTGAATGACTTGCGAACCGAGATTCGACGTCATCACGATCACCGTGTTCTTGAAATCGACGGTGCGGCCCTGGCCATCGGTCATGCGGCCATCGTCGAGCACTTGCAAGAGCACGTTGAACACGTCCGGGTGCGCCTTTTCGATTTCGTCGAGCAGAATCACGCTGTAAGGCTTGCGGCGCACGGCTTCGGTCAGATAACCGCCTTCTTCATACCCGACATATCCCGGCGGCGCGCCGATCAGACGCGCGACGCTGTGCTTCTCCATGAACTCGCTCATGTCGATGCGGATGAGATGATCCTCCGAATCGAACAGGAAGGAAGCGAGCGCCTTGCACAGTTCGGTCTTGCCGACGCCCGTCGGACCCAGGAACAGGAACGAGCCGTACGGACGGTTCGGATCGGACAGACCCGCACGCGAGCGGCGAATCGCGTCCGCCACCGCGCCGATCGCCTCGTCCTGGCCAATGACGCGCTCATGCAGCTTGATCTCGATCTGCAGAAGCTTCTCGCGCTCGCCCTGCATCATCCGCGATACGGGGATGCCGGTGGAACGCGACACCACTTCCGCGATTTCCTCGGCGCCGACCTGCGTGCGCAAAAGACGCGGACGCGTCGGATTGTTCTGCTCCTGCGATTCGGCCTGCGTCACCTGCTTCAGGCGCGCTTCGAGTTCGGGCAGCTTCCCGTACTGCAATTCGGCGACCTTCTCGAGCTTGCCTTCGCGCTGCAAACGCGTGATGTCCGCACGCACCTTCTCGATTTCTTCCTTCAATTGCGCGCTGCCCTGAACGGCCGCTTTTTCGGCAGTCCAGATTTCTTCGAGATCGGAATACTCGCGGTTCAGCCGGTCGATTTCCTCTTCGATCAGTTGCAGACGCTTCTGCGACGCTTCGTCCTTCTCCTTCTTCACGGCTTCGCGTTCGATCTTCAGCTGGATGAGACGGCGGTCCAGCTTGTCCATCTCTTCGGGCTTCGAATCGATTTCCATCTTGATGCGCGACGCGGCTTCATCGATCAGATCGATGGCCTTGTCCGGCAAAAAGCGGTCCGTGATATAGCGATGCGACAGTTCAGCGGCCGCGACGATCGCCGGATCCGTGATCTCGACGCCGTGGTGCAGCTCGTACTTTTCCTGCAAGCCGCGCAGGATCGCGATGGTCGCTTCGACCGACGGTTCATCGACGAGCACTTTCTGGAAACGCCGCTCCAGCGCCGCGTCCTTCTCGATGTACTTGCGGTACTCGTCGAGCGTGGTCGCGCCGATGCAGTGCAGCTCGCCGCGCGAGAGCGCCGGCTTCAGCATGTTGCCCGCGTCCATCGCGCCTTCGGCCTTGCCCGCGCCGACCATCGTGTGAATTTCATCGATGAAGACGATCGTCTGGCCTTCGTCCTTCGCGATGTCGTGCAGCACCGCCTTCAGACGTTCTTCGAACTCGCCGCGATACTTCGCGCCCGCGAGCAGCGCCGCCATGTCGAGCGACAGCACGCGCTTGCCCTTGAGCGTTTCCGGCACTTCGCCGTTGACGATGCGCTGCGCCAGCCCTTCGACGATCGCCGTCTTGCCGACGCCCGGCTCGCCGATCAGCACCGGATTGTTCTTCGTGCGGCGTTGCAGGATCTGGATCGAGCGGCGGATTTCGTCGTCGCGGCCGATCACGGGATCGAGCTTGCCCGCGCGCGCGCGCTCGGTCAGATCGACGGTGTATTTCTTGAGCGCCTCGCGCTGGCTTTCGGCGTCCTGGCTATTGACCTGCGCGCCGCCGCGCACGGCGTTGATCGCCGCTTCGAGCGCTTTCCTCGACAGGCCGTGCTGCTTCGCGAGACGTCCCGCTTCGCCGCGGTCGTCCGCGACGGCGATCAGGAACATTTCGCTCGCGATGTACGTGTCGTTGAGCTTCTGCGCTTCCTTGTCGGCGGCGTTCAGCAGGCCCGCGAGTTCGCGGCTCACCTGCACATTGCCGTCCGTGCCCTGCACTTGCGGCAAACGGTTGATCGCGTCGTTCAGCGATGTCTGCAGCGCCTGGACCTGCACGCCCGCGTGCGACAGCAACGAGCGCGCGGAGCCGTCCTGCTGCGCGATGAGCGCCGCAAGCAGGTGCACCGGTTCGATGTACTGGTTATCACGCCCGACCGCCAGGCTCTGCGCGTCGGAAAGCGCTTCCTGGAATTTGGTGGTGAGTTTGTCGATTCTCATTTTTTGAAAGCTCCAATTCTGAATACGACCAAAATGAGGCGCTTTTTGTCACTTTCAAGCACGCTTTGGCTCAAAAAGTGCACTTTTTTGCTCTTCGACAATGACGGCGTCGACGGACTCCAAGCTCAGGATTGACTGCGGCATTCCGGTTTTGTTCAGCGCGCGATGCGTCCCGGCGCGTCAGGACGATGCGCGCACCGGCACGAATGCGCCCGCCGGAACCGGCGCGATGCTGACGATGCCGAGCAGCCGCGCGAGTTCGTTCGCCGGATGCGCGAGTTCGCCGACCGTATGCTTGTCGAGTTCGGCGAGAAAGGCGTCGCGCGCAGCCGCGAGCACGCCGCGCAGACGGCAGCTCGGCTGAATCACGCAGCGCTGGCGCGTTGCATCGCCCTGATCCGCGAAGCAACCGACGATCGCGAAATCATTTTCGGTCTTGCGCACGACGTCGCCGATCGTGAGATCGCGCGATCGCGATGCGATCCGCAGGCCGCCATTTCGGCCGCGCACGGTTTCGACCCAGCCGAGCTCGCCGAGCTGCTGGACGATCTTCATCAAGTGATTCTTCGAGATGCCGTACGCATCCGAAATTTCCTGAATCGTCGAAAGGCCCGAAGGTCGAACGGAGAGATAAAGCAGAACACGCAGCGAATAATCGGTGTAATCGGTGAGTCGCATGATTTCGCGCGTATAGAGTTGGATGCAAAGGCGCATCGGTGATTTGACGGAACGCGCGTCTCGTCAAAAAATCCGCGCAAGGACAGGGAGCGATGTTTAAATCGACGCTGCATGAAACGCAAACGAACGTCCATGCGTTTCGGACAACCGAGGGCGCCTGAGCACGGAAGCACCATTTTGCGTCATCTTGATATCCTCCGTCAGCAAAATATCCGATCAACTCTTTCATTGTTTCGCAGATCGACGATGACCACCGAACACCCCGCCACCGACACGCCACGTGAGCGCGAACCCAGCGAAGCCAACGTCCGCGCGCTGGTCGAAGCCTTTTATCGCCGCGTCGACGACGATCCGCTGCTCGGACCGATCTTTTCGCGCGCGCTCACGGGGCGCTGGGACGAGCATCTCGCCAAGATGACGACGTTCTGGTCGAGCCTCGTGCTCGGCTCGAAGCAATATCGGGGAAACGTTCAGGAAGCGCATCGTCCGATCGACGATATCGAGCCGCGCCACTTCGCGCGCTGGCTGTCGCTGTTTCTGAATACGGTCGAGTCGCGCTACGAGCCGGCGGCCGCCGTGCAGTTCATGGAACCGGCGCTACGGATCGCGCAGAGCCTGCAACTCAGCAAGTTCGGCTGGGAATATCAGATTCCCGTCGAGCAGCAGGAACTGCTCGCGGCGCTCAAGCGCCAGCGCACGGGTGACGCGCCCGAACCGCGCTTTCCCGAGCGTCCGGACGCGGAGCCGTTTCCGGCGAAGTTCATCGGCAGATCGGCCGACGACAAGTAACGCGGATCAGGACGGATCGTTTTTCCAGCGCGCGAGCGCCGCATCGTCGGAGTCGCGCGCGTCGACCCAGCGCTCGCCCGCCTCGGTTTTTTCCTTCTTCCAGAACGGCGCTTGCGTCTTGAGATAGTCCATCACGAAGGCGCACGATTCGAACGCGTCCGCGCGATGCATCGCCGTCGTCGCGACGAGCACGATCTGGTCGAGCGGCTTCAATTTCCCCACGCGATGCACGATCAGCACGTCCGAGCCGCGCCAGCGCTCGCGCGCCTGATCGGCGATCGCTTCGAGCGATTTTTCCGTCATGCCGGGGTAATGCTCCAGCTCCATGGTTTCGACGGCGCTGCCTTCGTTCAGATCGCGCACCGTGCCGACGAAGCACGCGACCGCGCCGACCTTCGGATTGTCGGCGCGCAACGCGGCCACTTCCGCGCTGATGTCGAAATCGGCTTCCTGCACGCGGACTTTGGAACGCGTCGACATGTCAGCCACCCGTGACCGGCGGGAAAAACGCGACTTCGCAGCCTTCGGTGATGCGCTGGCCCGGATTCGTCATCACGTGATTGCACGCCATGCGCAACGCGCGGCCTTCGGCGAGCGCCTCTTCCCACACACCGCCGCGCATGCGCAGCCAGGCGCGCACATCGCCGACATTGACTACCGTGTCCGGCACGCTGACCGTCTCGTTCGCGACGCCCAGCGCCTCGCGCACGCTCGCGAAAAACCTCAGTTCGACTTTCATATCAGTTCTGAAAATGGGATGAAGCGCACGATCTCGCCGGCGCTGATCGCATGATTCGGCGGATTGTCGATGAGACCGTCGCCCCAGACGGTCGATGTCAGCACGGCCGAACTCTGGTTGCCGAAAAGATCGAGCCCGCCCGACTCGTTCACGCGCGCGCGCAGGAATTCATTGCGGCGATCGCCTTTTTTCTGGCTGAAGTCGGCGCGCATCGAATGGACGCGCGGCGTGACGTTCGTCACGCCCGCGAGACGCAACAGGAACGGGCGCACGAACAGCAAAAACGTGCAGAAACTCGACACCGGATTGCCCGGCAAGCCGATGAAAAACGCCTCGCTTCCTTCGTCGCCGCGCCGCACCGCGCCGAAGGCGAGCGGCTTGCCCGGTTTCATCGCGATCTGCCACATCGAAATGCGTCCTTCGGCCTCCACCGCCGGCTTCACATGATCCTCCTCACCCACCGACACGCCGCCGCACGTCAGGATGAGATCGTGGTCGGTGGCGGCGCGCCGCAGCGTTTCGCGCGTCGCATCCAGCCGGTCCGGCACGATGCCCAGATCCGTCACCTCGCAGCCGAGCTTCGCGAGCAGCGACCGCAGCGTGAAGCGGTTCGAGTTATAGATCGCGCCGGGTTCGAGCGGCTCGCCGGGCATGCGCAGTTCGTCGCCGGTGAAGAAGATCGCGACGCGCACCCGGCGCACGACATCGAGATCAGCGCAACCGACCGACGCCGCCAGCCCGAGCGCCTGCGGCGTGAGGCGCGTGCCCGCGGGCAGAATCACCGAATCGCGCCGGATATCCGCGCCTTGCCGCGTGATCCACTCGCTTGCCGCGGGCGTCTGCGCGAACGCGACGCGCCCGTCGTCCGTTGCGTGCGCCATTTCCTGCATGACCACGGTATCCGCGCCGGGCGGAACCGTCGCGCCGGTGAAGATGCGCGCGGCCGTGCCCGCCGCGAGCGGCCCGGCCGCGTGGCCCGCCGGAATGCGCTGTGACACCGGCAACGCGACGGGCGCGCCTTCGCTCGCGCCGGCGAGATCGGCGGCGCGGACAGCGTAACCGTCCATCGAGCTGGTGTGCATCGGCGGGACGTCGAGCGGCGAGTTCACGTCGGCGGCGAGCACGCGATTCAGCGCGTCGAGCGTGCCGACGCGCTCGCGGCCGTCCACCTGACGCGCGGCGTCGAGCAGACGGCCGAGCGCCTCGGCGGTGGCGAGCATCGGAGGACGGCTGGAAGCGGCTGGCGTGGTTGACATGGAGTTCATCGTGAAAAGGGACACTGCAATTCCGGTCAACTATTGTAGCGAGAAGGCAGGCGTCGCACTGTCGGCTCCGGGCAAACCGGTCATGCGGCGCGACTGATGCCGCAAACCATGTGCGTGCCTCAAAGCCGCAGCGGCACGGTGATACACTCGCAGGCACACTTCCCACGTCCATTTCCATGAAATTCTGCTCCGTCTGCGGCCACGAAGTCGGTCTCGCCATTCCGCCTGGCGACAACCGCGAGCGCTTTGTCTGCAACAATTGCGGCACGGTTCATTACCAGAATCCGCGCAATGTCGTGGGCACCGTGCCGGTGTGGGACGACAAGGTGCTGCTGTGCCGCCGCGCGATCGAGCCACGCTACGGCTACTGGACGCTGCCCGCCGGCTTCATGGAAATGCAGGAGACGACGAGCGAAGGCGCCGCGCGCGAAACGCTCGAGGAAGCGGGCGCGCGCGTCGAGATCCAGAGCCTCTTCACGCTGCTCAACGTGCCGCACGTGCATCAGGTGCATCTCTTCTATCTCGCGCGGCTGCTCGATATCGAAGTCGATCCCGGCGAGGAAAGCCTGGAAGTGAAGCTCTTCGAGGAAAGCGAGATTCCGTGGGACGAGATCGCGTTTCCGACGGTCGGCCAGACGCTGCGCTTTTTCTTCGCCGACCGCGCCGCCGGCAACTTCACGCTGCATACGGGCGACATTTTCCGCACGCTGCGCGACGGCTGATCGCACGCTCGCCGACATCACAGAACGCCGCCCACCCGAGAACATGGTTCCCTGGCTCGCCGACGACGATCCCTTCCCGCCCGTCGAGCGCGCGCTCGATGCGGCGAGCGGCGCGCCGGGCCTGCTCGCGGCGAGCGCGGATCTTTTGCCCTCACGGCTCATCGACGCCTATGGGCGCGGTATCTTCCCGTGGTATTCGGATGGTCAGCCCGTGCTGTGGTGGAGTCCCGATCCGCGCATGGTGCTCTTTCCGGCCGAGTTCAAGGTGTCGGATTCCCTGCGCAAGACCCTGAAGCGCGTCGTGCGCGATCCAATCTGGGAAGTTCGCGTCGACGACGATTTTTCCGCCGTGATGCGCGCCTGCGCGGACACGCCGCGCGACGGCCAGCGCGGCACCTGGATCACCTCGGACATCGTGGATGCGTACACCACCTTGCATCGCGCGGGCAACGCCCACAGCGTCGAGACGTGGTACGACGGCGTGCGCGTGGGCGGACTTTACGGCGTGTCGTTCGGGCGCATGTTCTTCGGCGAATCGATGTTTGCGCACAGAACCGATGCGTCGAAAATCGCGCTCGCAGCGCTCGTCGGACACTTGCGCCGCAATCAAATTGAGATGATAGACTGCCAGCAGAACACGTCGCATCTGGCGTCGCTGGGCGGCCGCGAGATCGCGCGCCGCGCGTTCGTCGCGCATCTCCGGCGGGCCACGGCGGAACCGGCGATCGGCTGGCGCTTCGACAAATCCGTCCTGCTCGACGTGCTGGCGCGCTGAACGCTTCGCGCGACGCCCGAGCGACAAACGTAATGCAGCCGCCATGCGCGCGCCCCAAAGAGGATTGCGCGCGCCGGTCGGCAACGACGAGACGACGCCTGCGAGAGCCGCCAACGTGACACATCCGAACGAGCTGCCGCTGTCACCGCTTTCCGCGCTGCAATTCTATGCAACAGCGCCCTATCCTTGCAGTTATCTGGAAGGGCGCGTCGCGCGCTCGCAGGTCGCCACGCCGAGCCATCTGATCAACTCCGACGTCTATACCGAACTCGTCAAGGCCGGCTTCCGGCGCTCGGGCGTGTTCACCTATCGTCCGTATTGCGACGGCTGCCGCGCCTGCGTGCCGGTGCGCGTGCCGGTCGCGCGCTTCGTGCCGAACCGCACGCAGCGTCGCGTGTGGAAGCAGCACGGCGATCTCGTGGCGAGCGTCGCGCCGCTGCATTACGACGAAGAACACTACGCGCTCTACATGCGCTATCAGTCGGCGCGGCATGCGGGCGGCGGCATGGACCGCGACAGCCGCGACCAGTACGAGCAGTTCCTGCTGCAGAGCCGGATCAATTCGCGTCTCGTCGAGTTCCGCGAGCCCGTCGATCCGGCGCATCCGGATACGCCCGGCGTGCTGCGCATGATCAGCATGATCGACATCCTCGGCGACGGGTTGTCGTCGGTCTATACGTTCTTCGAGCCGGACATGCCGAAGACGAGCTTCGGCACCTTCAACATTCTCTGGCAGATCGAGCAGGCGAAGAGCCTCGACCTGCCGCACGTCTATCTGGGCTACTGGATTCGCGAAAGCGAGAAGATGGCCTACAAGGCGAATTTCCGGCCGCTGGAAGGCCTGATCGACGGACACTGGACGCTGCTCGATCCCGCGAACACGCAGTCCGCCGGCGCGCTGCCGATGCCCGGGCGCATCCACGGTCCGGGCCAGCCGAAATAGCCGCCCGAGCACTTCCGGCAGAGCCCGACCGGCCCGCCGTCCAAAGCCGCTAAAATAGCGGTCTTAAAAAAATCCGCCGTCGCCGGCTTTCATTTCGTGTTCAGTTCCCTCTATCCGATCGCGCGCTCGCATCTTTTCAAGATGGACGCGGAAGACGCTCATCACCTGACGCTGCGCATGCTGGGCGCCGCCGGCCGCACCGGACTCGCAGGCATGCTCGCCAAGCGCGGCCCCGATTCGCCCCGCACCGTCATGGGCATCACGTTCCGCAACCCGGTCGGCCTCGCGGCGGGCCTCGACAAGGACGGCGCGTGCATCGACGGGCTCGCCGCGCTCGGCTTCGGCTTCATCGAGGTGGGCACCGTGACGCCGCGCGCACAGCCGGGCAACCCGCGTCCGCGCATCTTCCGTCTGCCGGACGCGAACGCGCTCATCAACCGGATGGGTTTCAACAACGGCGGCGTCGATCAGTTCGTCGCCAACGTGAAGGCGGCGCACTATCGCGGCGTGCTGGGCCTGAACATCGGCAAGAACGCCGATACGCCGATCGAGCGCGCCGCCGAGGACTATCTCTACTGTCTCGAACGCGTCTATCCGTTCGCGAGCTATGTGACGATCAACATTTCGTCGCCGAACACGAAGAATCTGCGGCAGTTGCAGGGCGCGGGCGAACTCGATTCGCTGCTGGGCGCGCTGAAGGAGAAGCAGACGCGGCTGTCCGACCTGCACGGCAAGCTCGTGCCGCTCGCGCTCAAGATCGCGCCCGACCTCGACGACGAGCAGATCAAGTCGATCGCGGGCACGTTGCTGGCGCACAAGATCGACGGCGTGATCGCCACGAACACAACGTTGTCGCGCGCCGCCGTGACCGGCATGAAGCACGGCGACGAAGCCGGCGGGCTATCGGGACGCCCGGTGTTCGATGCGTCGAACGAGGTGATCCGCAAGCTGCGCGCGGAAGTCGGGACCGACGTGCCGATCATCGGCGTAGGCGGGATTTTCTCGGGCGAGGATGCGCGCGCGAAGCTCGCGGCGGGCGCGTCGCTCGTGCAGATTTATACGGGGCTGATTTATCGCGGCCCGGCGCTCGTACGCGAATGCGTCGAAGCGCTCGCGTGATGCCGTTGATCGCGCATATAGACATGAACAAACGATATGACGCGGCGATTGCATTCTTACTATGATCGCCGCATCTGATAAAGACGCTGTGCCCATCAAGAGGAAAACAACACAATGAAACTGTCCACGCTCAAGAAGCTCGTCGCCGCCAGCCTGATCGGCGCGGCATTCACGGCCGTCACGACGGCAGCCCACGCCGACGACCTGCTCGATCAGGTCAAACAGCGCGGCACGCTGCGCGTCGGCCTGGAAGGCACCTTCCCGCCGTTCAATTCGAAAGCGCCGAACGGCGAGCTGGTCGGCTTCGATGTCGATATCGCCAAGGCCGTCGCCGCGAAGCTCGGCGTGAAGCCCGAATTCGTCACGACCGAATGGAGCGGCATCATCGCGGGCCTGCAGGCAGGCAAGTTCGATGTCATCGTGAACCAGGTCGGCATCACCGATGCGCGCAAGCAGACGCTCGACTTCTCGCCGGCGTACACGTATTCGAACGCGCAACTGATCCAGCGTTCGGACGACAAGCGCGAGTTCAAGACGCTCGACGAGCTGAAGGGCAAGAAGCTCGGCGTCGGTCTCGGCACGAACTACATGGACATGGCGAAGTCGGTGCCGGGCATCGACGTGAAGACGTATCCGGGCGCGCCCGAGTATCTGCGTGACCTCGCCGCCGGCCGTCTCGATGCCGCGCTCAATGACCGCCTGATGCTCGCGTATCTGCTGAAGAATTCGCAACTGCCGCTGCGCACGGGCGCGAATGTCGGTGCGGGCAACCCCTCGGGCATTCCGTTCAAGAAGGGCAATCCGAAGTTCGCGAAGGCCATCGACGACGCGATGAACCAGCTCGAAGCCGATGGCACGTTCACGAAGATCTCGGACAAGTGGTTCGGCATCGACGTGACGAAGCCGGCAAAGTAAGTCAGCATTGTTCTGCTGGCCGGGGCGGCATCGGATGACGGTGCCGCCCTTCGTTTTTTCGCTGCCGGTTTATGATGTGCGCTTTGCGCGCGCCGATCGATCCAATTCGCGCGCCGGCTCCTCACCGCATTCCCGTTCATGTCCACGACTTCCCTGCTCGTTCAATCGGCGCCCGTGCTGGCGCAAGGCGCGCTACTGACGATCAAGTTCGCGCTCTACTCGATGTTCTTCGGCCTCATCGCGGCCGTCGTCCTGGCGTTGATGGGCATCAGCCAGAATCGCGCGCTCGTCGCGATCGGGCGCTTGTACGTGAGCGTGATGCGCGGCACGCCGCTGCTCGTGCAGATTTTCGTCATCTACTATGGCCTGCCGAGCCTCGGCATCTCACTCGAACCGACGCCCGCCGGCGTGATCGCGCTGTCGGCGAATGTCGCGGCGTATCTGTCGGAAAGCATGCGCGGCGCGATTCTCGGCATCCACGCCGGCCAGTGGCTCGCGGCCTATAGCCTCGGGTTGTCGCGCACGCAGACGCTGCGCTACGTGATCGGGCCGCAGGCGCTGCGCATCGCGGTGCCGAGCCTGTCGAACAGTCTCATCAGTCTGATCAAGGACACGTCGCTCGTGTCGGTCATCACCGTGACCGAACTGTTGCGAAGCGCGCAGGAAGTGATCGCGGCGACCTATCAGCCGCTGCCGCTCTATCTCGCGGCGGCGTTCGTCTACTGGATCTTGTGCAGCGTGCTCGAATTCGTGCAGCGGATTTTCGAGCGGCGTCTCGCGCTGCCCGGGCGACATTAAGGAAAAGCCGCTGAAAAGCGGCTTTTTCGTATCAGTCGGTCTCGAAGGGAAAGCGCAGATTCAGATCGCGCCGTGCCGCGTCGATGATCGCGATCATGCGCATCGACATCGCGTGCGGCATCACCGGGCTTTCCGTCTGTCCCGCGCGCAGCAGCTCGCAAAAATGCGCGGTTTCGTAGTTGAGGCCGCCGCCCGTGAAAGGCTCGTCGAGTTCGACCTTGCGTCCGTCCGTGTAAGCGATGGTCGCGCGCGCCGGATTCCACCAGTTTTCGTGGATGGTCACCGTGCCGAGCGTGCCGCCGATGAGCGCATCGCCGCGGCCTTGCAGATCGAGTCCGCAGAACAATTGCGCGATGCCGCGTTCGTGGCGCACATTCAGGCTCGCGAACACATCGACGCCGGTCGCGCCGAGGCGGCCGATAGTCTGCACGTCGAGCGCTTCGCCGAGCCAGTCGACCGCGAGAAACGCCTCGTAGATGCCGATGTCGAGCAGCGCGCCGCCGCCCGCTTCGAGCGTGAACGACGGATGATCGAGCGGCACGTTCGCCATCGAGCATCCCGCGCGCACGAGCCCGATCTCGCCGATCGGATCGCGCTCCAGATGCTCGCGCAGACGGCGATATAGCGGATAGAACGGCGGCTTCATCGCTTCCATGAACAGCAGCTTCGCCTCGCGCGCCGCGTCGATCATGCGCTGCAAATCGCGCGCGTTGACGGCCGCGGGCTTTTCGCACAGCACGGATTTGCCCGCCGCGAAGGCGCGCAACGCGTATTCCGGGTGACTGTCCTGCAAGGTCGCGATGTAGAGCGCGTCGACATGGCTGAGCATCGCGTCGAAATCGGCGAATGCGCGGGCATCGAATGCATCGGCGAGCGCACGCGCCGTTTCCTCGCGGCGCGACCAGACGGCCGCGAGCCGCGCGCCTTCCACATGCGTGAGACTGTCGGCGAAGCGCCGCGCGATGCGTCCCGCGCCGACGATGCCCCAGCGTATCGTTGCTGCGTCGATGTTCGTATCGGTCAATCCTTCCTCCATGCGCCAGGTTCGTGGTGCGACGCATTGTGCCTGATTGCATCGCATGACGACTTCGCACGGCGCGCGCAGACGGCAAAAAGCCGGGACATGTCCCGGCTCCATGCTTGCGGCTCATCCATCATCGACCGACGTGCTACGAACGCGTTACACCCCCGCGGATGCATTCACGTTCGGCGCGGCGGGCTGGCTGTTCACCCGTTCTAGCGAGAACGCGCGGCCCACTTCTTCCGCCGCCAGATCGACGAGCGCGCGCGTCGCGGATTCGGCCGCGGCGGAATCCTTCGCCTCGATCGCCTCGACGACGCTTTTTTGCGCCGCGAGCGTCGCCTCGCGCACGGATTCGATGCCGTCGACGATCGGATTGACCGTCACCAGCGCGCCGCGCACGATCGCCGTCATCTGGCGAAAGAACTGGTTGCCGCTCGCCGCCACGATGCGCGTGTGCAGAACTTCGTCGGCCGCCTGATATTCCGGCTCGCCGACCTGCAAACGCGAGAGCGTGTCGAACGCGTCGCGGATTCCGGCGATTTCGTCCGGTGTCGCCCGCGCCGCCGCCAATGCGGCCGCGCGCGGCTCGATCAGCATGCGGAATTCGATTACATCGCGCAAAAATGTCTGATCCGGCTTGGCGCGAAATCTCCAGCTCACAACATCCTCGTCGATGAGACGCCAGTCGCTCATCGGACGAATCCGCGTGCCCGTTTTCGGCCGCACGTCCAGCATGTGCCGCGCGAGCAGCATCGAGAGCGCCTCGCGCATGACGGTGCGGCTCACGTCGAACTCCTTCGAGAGGATGTCCTGCGGTGGCAGTATCGCGCCATATTTTTGCTCGACGATGCCGGAAACCAGTCCGTCCATGACCTTCGCCACCAGCGATCGCTCTTTGTTGTCATCCATCTCGCTTCTCCCCTTCTCGCCTGTTCCGTAGCCGTATGTATGAGCGCATCGCTTTCGCTTTCCCCGGGCTGCGAAAGGCACGACGAGTTCCCGACAGGTCCATTCGTCGTGCTAGATACGTTGCGTCTTCGTTGCTTCGAATGCCAGTTGGGAAATTCCTGACAGGGTAATCCCTCTGACCTCGATATCGATATTTCGTTTTTTTCTTTCTTCTGCTTTCGCGTGTATCTGCTGCGCTCGCGCCGCGCGCGCGCAGTCATTCATCAGGGAAACTGAAGAATGGCGGCGTCGCAGCGCGGCAAGTGCGTTTTTTGCAGTCCTTGATCTCCTCGGACCGATCATGCACTCATTTGAGCAAGCATCTCGTAGGCGTTCTGTGCGAACGCGAACGGAAGGCCGATGGGAAAGTCCTTTTGTATGATCGGAAGGTTTGGGCGAAAGTACCGTGGCGCGGTGCGAGCGCGGTGATTTGTCAGCGCTATGCTTAAATCGCGCCATCTGTCGTACGGGGCCTTCGCGCATCGAGCGCGAGCTGCCGGCGGCTCATCGATTCGCGCTCCTTGAGCGTCTGCTGGTAGACCGCCATGTACTCGCTGCAGACTCTTTCGACCGAAAGCGGCTGCAGGTTTTGCCGCGCACGCGCCGCAAGCTGGCCGCGTGCCTGCCGGTCGAGCAGCAGCCAGCGCAGCTTCGCCGCCGCCTGTTCGATGTCGCCCGCGGTCACGAGCACGCCCGCCGCGCCGTCGTCGAGCATTTCGGGAATGCCTCCCACGCGTGTCGCGACGATCGCGCAGCCGGCCTCGCGCGCCTCCGCGATCACGAGCGGCCCCGGATCCTCGCGCGACAGGAGCGCGAAGATATCCGCGCTCGCCAGATAGGGCCGCGCATCGGCGACGAAGCCGGTGAAGTGCGTGGCCTCCGCGATGCCGAGTTCGGCCGCGAGCGCTTCCATCGAAGCGCGCTCGGGACCATCCCCGACGAGATACAGATGCGGCTCGGACATGAACTCCCGCTCGCTCGCGGACTGCTCGCGCACGAGCGCGAACGCGTGCAGGAGATCGGCGATGCCCTTCCTGCGATACATGCCCGCCACGCAGACGATGTTCGGATGCTTCAGGCGCACCGGCTTCGCGGCGGGCCTGCATACGAGCCGCGGTGCGCCCACCGCGCCGTTGAGCACGATCGACATGCGCGCGGGATCGATACCGCGCGCCTGCAAATCCATCGCGACCGCGCGGCTCACGGCCACCATGCGATCGCCCGCGCGCACGAGCGATGCGCTTTTCTGCAGTTCGTGATGCACCGTCGTCACGAGCGCGAAGCGGCGGCGCATGCTGCCGAAACGCGAAATGAGCGCGCCCGTCATCATGTGCGCATGGACGATCTCGGGATCGAAGCGATCGATGAGACGATTGAAGCCCGCGATCATCGACGGCACGCGCCAGGGCTGCCGCGATTGCTGTAGCGGCACATGCGTGATGCCGTGACGGCGCAACAGCGGCTCGAAGCCACCGCCCGACGATGCGACCACGACGTCCTGACCCATGCTCGCCTGCATGCAGGCGAGATCGACCATCATGTTGACGGTGCCGTTGCCGATCGTCTGCGCGTGATTGGCGAGATGGACTATTCGCATGAGATAGGCTGTTTGTACGCTCGCCGGTATTGGCCGGCGGCGTCGATCTTATTGTTTCGAGGACACGCTTCGAGACGGCCTGCGCCACCTCGATCGATGTTATTGCGTTGTTCTTGCCTCGATGCCCGGACGGTCCACGCCTTGTGATGACTGATGCGTTGGCTTCTGTCGCCGCGCGCGCGGGTTGCGGCGCACGCGGCACGTCGCTGGTGGCGCTTAGAGCAACTCGTACGTGGTGGCGTGCTCGCTCGGCGCGAACAGCGTCTTGCTCGTGCCGGCCATCTCGCGCGGCTGTCGGCTCTTTCTCGTCAGACCGATGAAGGGCATGCCGTGCTCGAGAAACGGACCTTCGGTCTTGCGAAAGCCGAACGCCTCATAAAAGCCTCGCAGGCTCACGGGCGCCGTCAGGCGCACGCCGCGGCCCGGCCAGCGCTCGGCGGTCACCGCGAGCACGCGTTCGATGAGCGCGTGCGCGGTGCCATCGCCGCGGCGCAGCGGGCTCGTCAAGATCTTGTCCACCACGACCTCGGGATCGTCGGCATCGCCTTCGTGAATGCGCGCATAGGCGAGGACAGGCATCGAACGGCTCATGTCTTCGGCCGCGAATACGTGCGTGCCGGTTTCATCGCGGCCATCCGGATCGAGATGGACATGCGACTGTTCGACGACGAACACCGCACTGCGCGCGCGCAAAATCAAATAAAGCTCACGCGCAGTGAGTTGTTCGAAATCCAGCGTTTTCCAGTTCATCGATTATCTCCATGCTTTACCGGTAATTACCGGCGTTGCGACGATTAAACGTTACGTGCCAACCCGCCTGAAATCGGTGCGCCATCGCACCGACCCAGGCCTCGCGCGCCTTTCAAATAGGCCCGACCACACGCAAAAAGGCGTCCCGGGGAAAAAGACGCCTGCCCGACGAACGAAACGACCGCGCGACAGCCCGCTGAAACGGGCCGTCGCGCGCGTCGGCACGCGTCGATAGCGCTCGCGTAATACGGCACCTTCATGGGAAAATCACAATGCATACCGCCATCGAACGCGACAGAGACGCACAACGAAAAGGACACTCGCTCACCCGCGCGCGCGGTATCGAACGCCGGCCTTGCCGGCCCGAGGTCACGGCATGAGCGCGTTCCATACGAGCGGTGTGACGGATTCAGGCGCGAGTCGTTCCCGCGTCGTGTCGCTCGATCCCTTGCGCATGCGTGCGCGACGCCATCATGCGCATGCGCTGCATCGCGGCGAGCGCATCTGGCGCGAAGCCGTCGCGCCCGCCGATCTATGGATAGAAATCCTGCACGGCAACGGCCTCGAACCGCGCGCCGCGCTGGCCTTCACGGTTGCTCAGGACTTCGAAGCCGATCAGTTCACGCTCGGCAAGCTGCCGCCGGACGACATCGAAAAGCTTTACGGCCTGCAAGTGCAGGAGCTATCCGTGTTCGATTCGCTCGAAGAACGCGCGCTCGTGCAGACACGCCGCTCGAACATCGTGCTCGTCGAAGTGGATGCGTTCTTCCTGCCCGACATGCGCACGGTTTCTTATCATCGCGAGCATGAGAAGACGACCATCGGCATTGATGTGATCGATCCCGATGCGCGGCGGCTCGGCTACTTTCATCACACGGGTTATCACCTTCTCGACGGTGACGATTACGACGGCGTATTGCGTCTGCACGCGCCGCAGCCGGCGCTTTTTCCGCACGTCGAATTCGTCAAGCGCGTACGGGACCCGATGTCAGGCACCTCACTCGCCGAAGTCTCCGCCGATACGCTGTGCGCGCATCTGTTGCGCCGCCCGATGCATAGCCCCATCACCCGCTGGCGGGCGGCGTTTCCCGAGCATGTCGATACGATGATCACGCGCGGCGAAGCGTATGCGCGCGTTTATGCGTTCAACATGATGAGGCAGCTCGGCGCGAATTTCGAACTGCTCGCGCACTACCTGCAATGGATGCGCGACCAGGGCTTCGATATTCCCGTTCAGACCCACGCGGGCGCACGCAAGATCGCGAGCGAAACGATGGTCATGCAGTGCCGGCTCGCGCGCGCGCTTTCGCGTGGCCGTCACGACCTTTGCGAAGCATCGTTCGACGCCATCGAGGATGCGTATGAACGCGTGATTCCGCCTCTTGCGAATATCGTGTGCTGATCGCTCGAGCACGCAGGGATTACTCGTCGATTCGTATAAGCAAAACGCATTCGGTAAAAACATACTTGAGCCCTTGTTTCAAGGGGTTTTTCACTCGCTTACGTTCGCGCCGTATATTCGCTCCGTGACCTCGTTATGTCTTCGCTGCAATTTTGGCGAAGCTCGTTTCGCGCGCGTAAATCGGTTCCGCATGAAATTGTCCCCGATGAAACATTTCGCGGCGCCTCGCTTCCAGTCGAACACACATATTCGAAACGATCGATCCGACGAAACACGCGCAAACGTTTTACGGCTAAATGCCGCTCGTTGCGGCGCTTTGGGGGTCCCCACAAGCCCTGTGTGCGCTATTGCACGCTCGAATACACGCTTCTTGGGCGCGAACAAGCGAGGCATCACGCACCGACTTTTCACTTCGTGCAATCGGCGCAACGTTTCCGCTTCATGCAACGCACGGCGGCAGACTTTTCCGCTCGCCCGCAAAGCCCCGTCCGGCAAGGCTTCGCGGGTAATCAAGCGCTGACGAAAATAACGCGCGTTCGATAGCCCACGAAGCCCATGCAACACGGATGAATCATTTTTCATTGTCCCTACGAAAGCAGGTGTGCTGTCGAAGGGATGTCGACCTGTGAGGCTTGTCGCACGGTAGTCGGAAATGCCTGAACCGTCATTCGGGGGGATTGCGCTGATGAAACTCATCGGTGCTCTCAGGCATTCCTAAGACCACCGATGTTCAAGACTGAAACAAAAACGCTGCGCTGCGCTGCATCACGAAAAGTGCATGAGTTATGAGGCCCCGCCAGCATTGCGATTGCCCGCACTGGCACAGTCCTCGCTAATAGAAACCCGCAACCCGGAACAGCGCGAACAACAAACTCGAATTCATGCGCAAACGGGCCGCTACGGGGCTGGAGTGATGCTTCATCGAGTTGGTCGAAAGCGACGACATTCGAAAACGGTCACACCAGTAAATAAAAATTGAAGCGCAACGCGCGAAGTTACGAGAGAGAACAAATCATGCTGACCCTCCAGTCCGACCTGCACGGCAATCATCTGCTTGGCGCACTTCCGGCGCACGAATGGCAGGCGCTCACACCGCATCTCGAACTCGTACAACTGCGCACCGAGCAACTGCTCTGCGACTCGGGCCAACGTATTCATCACGTCTACTTCCCGACGACGGCAATCATCTCGCTCTTGCACACGATGGAAGACGGCGGCTCGGTCGAGATCGCCGCGGTGGGCCGCGAAGGCATGACGGGCGTGCCCGTGCTGACCGGCGGCGAAACGATGCCGACGCGCGTGCAGGTGCAATGTCCCGGCTTCGCGTATCGCATGAGTGCGCAAGCGCTGCGCGAGCAATTCGGCCGCTCGGACTTCCTGCGCCGCCTGATGCTGCTCTATATGCAAGCGCTGCTTACGCAAGTCGCGCAGACGGCCGCGTGCAACCGGCATCATTCGTTGAACAAGCAACTTTGCCGCTGGTTGCTGATCGAAATCGATCGTACCGCGTCCAACGAACTGCAAGTCACGCAGCAACTGATCGCCGACATGCTCGGCGTGCGCCGCGAAGGCGTGACCGAAGCGGCGGGCAAACTTCACGACGCGGGTCTGATTCATCACAGCCGCGGCTGCATCAAGGTCGTGGATCGCGAAGGGCTCGAAGCCCGCGCCTGCGAATGCTACGGGCTCGTCAAGCGAGAGTTCGACCGTCTGCTCCCGCGTCTTCGTGCAACCGAGGCGGTATCGGCCTCAAGTGTTTAACGGCTTGGATTAATGCAAGAAAAAAATCACGATTTGTTTTCATGGCTGGCACGTTGTCTGGATGTCTGTCTCATCATTGCGGGCGGATTGATCGCGCATGACGTACGCTTTTCATCGCTCGATTTCAGCGATATCGAAAGGCTGCTGATCGCGTTCAACTCCGCACTCGCCCTTCTGCTGTTCCCCGCGTTCGGCGTGTACGAGACCTGGCGTGGCAAGCCGCTCGCCATGATGCTCGCGCGCGTCACGCTGGCGTGGATGGCCGTGGTCGCAGCGGGCCTCCTGCTCGCATTCACGCTGCATCGCATGGACGCCGTGTCGCGTCTGTGGTTCGGCTATTCGACGCTCATCTCCGGCGCGCTCATCATCGCGGCGAAACTGCTGGTGTATTCGGGCTTGCGGCTGATGCGCGGACGCGGCCTGAACCAGCGCACGGTGGCGATCGTCGGCGCGCAGGGTTTCTCGCGGACCTTGCTCGCGCATCTGGGCAGCACGCCCGAGCAGGGCTTCACGCCCGTGTGCGTGCTCGACACGACCGGCGACACGGAACTGCAGGCAACCGGCGCCGACGGCGTGAACCCTCCGACGACAGCAATCGGCACCGGAGGCAATCGTTTGCCCGTGCTGACCGACTTCGACGAGCTGGTGGAGAAAGTGCGCGCCGAGGAGATCGACGAAGTGTGGCTCGCGCTACCGCTATCGCAGGAACACACGATCTACCGGTTCGTGCACGCGCTGCGGCATGACTTCGTGAATCTGCGGCTCATTCCCGACACGCGCAGCATCTCGCTCTTCAATCATTCGATGACCGATGTCGCCGGTCTCGCGACCATCGATCTGACGACGTCCCCGCTCGGCACTTTGCAGATGTGGCCGAAGCTGCTCTTCGACCGCCTCTTCGCCGCGACCGCGCTCCTCGCGCTTTCACCGCTGCTGATCGCGATCGCGATCGCCGTGAAGGCGACATCGAAGGGTCCGGTGTTCTTCACGCAACATCGCAAGGGCGCGGACGGACGGCCGTTCCGCATCTACAAATTCCGTTCGATGGGCGTGCATCGGGAGACCACGGGCAGCGTCACGCAGGCGACGCGCAACGATCCGCGCGTGACGAAGGTCGGCGCATTCTTGCGGCGCACGAGTCTGGACGAACTGCCGCAGTTCCTGAACGTGCTGTTCGGGCATATGTCGGTCGTCGGTCCGCGCCCGCATGCGCTCGAACATGACGATCTCTACAAGGATCTCGTCTACGGCTACATGTTCCGTTACCGCATCAAGCCTGGCATCACGGGCTGGGCGCAGGTGAACGGCTATCGCGGCGCGACGGAAAAGGTGGAGAAGATGCAGAGCCGCGTGAAGTTCGACCTGTTCTACATTCACAACTGGTCGTTCTGGTTCGACATCAAGATCGTCGCGATGACGATGTTCAAGGGATTCATCGGACGCAACGCGTATTGATCGATGCGACCGCAGAAAGCCCGGCGATGCCTGCATCGCCGGGCTTTGTTTTTACTTGTAGTCGATTCGCTCGACGCCCGTTTCGGTGCCGAGCAGACAGATGTTCGCGCCGCGCGCGGCGAACAGCCCGACCGTCACGACGCCCGGCCACGTGTTGATCTGCGCTTCGAGCGCGCGCGGATCGGTGATCGAAAGACCTTTCACGTCGATGATCTCGTTGCCGTTGTCGGTGATGAAAGGCGCGCCGTCCTTCGCCACGCGCACGATCGGCACGCCGCCCAGCGCCGCGAGCTTGCGGCCGATCGCGGTGCGGGCCATCGGCACGACTTCGACGGGCAACGGGAACGTGCCCATCACCGGCACGCGCTTGCTCGCATCGGCGATGCACACGAACACGTCCGCCACCGATGCGACGATTTTCTCGCGCGTGAGCGCGCCGCCGCCGCCCTTGATCATCGCGCCGCTCGCATCGATTTCATCGGCGCCGTCGACGTAGATCGAGAGCGTTTCGATGTCGTTCAGATCGAACACTTTGAAGCCGTGCGATTCGAGCCGCGTGGTGGTCGCGAGCGAACTCGACACCGCGCCGCGATAACGCGCCTTCGACTTCGCGATGGCGTCGATGAAACAATTGGCCGTCGATCCTGTGCCGACGCCGATGATCGCGCCTTCCGGCACGTTCGCGTTCACGTAGTCGGCGGCGGCCTGGCCGACCAGTTGCTTGAGTTCGTCTTGAGTCATGGGAGCGGTGCTGCTTATCGGAGAAAACTGAGATTTTATCGGAGCGCGCGAGGCGCATCGCCGATCATGCAATCGCGTGCAGGAAACCGAGCGGATCGTGCGTGCGCGCGACCGATGCGATGAACGCGAACACGACGATCGCCAGGACGCCATAAACGGCGCGCGCGCCCTTCGTGCGGCCGCGCTTCAGCGCGAACGTGCCGAGCACGATATAGGCGACGAGGCCCGCGATTTTCGCGCCGAGCCACGCGGCGTTCGCCCAGAAGCCGATGATCGCGACCAGCGCGATGGCGCTCGCGAGCAACAGCGTATCGATGATGTGCGGCAGGATTTTCGTCGCGCGCGCGCTCAGAAGCTGCGGATTCGTCAGCATCCAGATCCAGCGCAGCACGAAACCGGCGATGGAAAGGCCCGCGCAGGTCATGTGCAACGCGCGCAGCGGCAGGAAATAGTCGCCCATCGCGAGCTCCCTTTTAGTTGGCGAAGTACTTGTCGAGTAAGGCTTGGGCGATGGCGTCGCTTTGCGCGTCCGCGTTGCCCGCGTAGTCCGACGGACGGAAGTGCATCTGGAATGCGCTGAAGACGCGACGGGTCTTGTCGTCCAGCACGCCATCGGTCGCGATGTCGTAACCGTAGCGCTTCAGCTTTTCCTGCAGCGCGCGCACGTCGGCCGGGGCTTTGGGATCGCGTCCGGCGAGATAAGCCGCGACAGTCGCTTCGTCGGGCCATGCGCCCACGCCGGCATCGTAGAGCGCGCGCCACGGAAAAAGCGGTCCCGGGTCGATCTTGCGTTGCGGCGCGATGTCGCTGTGGCCGACGACGCGCGTCGGCGGGATGTTGTAGCGCGCGACGATATCGCGCGAGAGTTTGATGAGCGCGTCGACTTGCGCGGGCGGATACGGCTGCCATACGCGCTCGCCGTTTTTCTCGCCGATAGGCCCGAGGTTCACGTTCTCGATGCCGATCGACGACGCATTGAGTTCCGTCGCGCCTTGCCATGAACTCACGCCGGCATGCCAGGCGCGCTTGTCTTCGGGCACCAGTTGGTAGACGACCGGCTCGCCTTTTTCGATGCGCGGCGCGTCGGGGACGACGTAGTGGACGCTGACTTCATCGCCCGTCAGGACCGTGAGCGATCGCGCTTCGTCGATTTCGGTGTAGTGCATTACGAGGAAACGGATGCGGGAGTCGGCGTTTTTGGCGTGATGCTGGGTGTCGGCGATGTAGGTTCCGCGGTCTTGCGTCGTGGTGGTGCAGGCGGTGAGGATGCACATCGATATCGATGCGGCCAGTCCGAGCGCTCTCTTCATACCCGTCACGATTGCCCTTCCCGGATCGAACGCACGTGCATCCAATGGACCTGCAGCGCTTCGGGACTTGGTCGCTGCCCGGGATGTTTCGGCAGACGCAGCAAACGTCCTTCGAGCGAAGCGTATTCGCTTTCTCGCAGCTCCGGAGCGATCGACACTTCGTGAGTCGCCGGATCGATCGCGATCAACATGCAGTCGTAAAGCGTGTGCAGGTCGGCGCGTAGCAGGAGTCCGTTGCGAACGTCGTTGGTTTCCGGGCCCATGTAGCCGCAAATGTGGGCGGCTTCGAGAACCTGCGGGACATCGCAATCGGTCAGCGCGCAACGATGTTCATAAGCGTTGAGCAACGCCCGGCGGAACGCGGGCTGGCCCTGACGCGTGACGATGGCGGCGAATGTTTTCTTGCGGGCATCTTCGATACTCGAAGGATCGAAAGCGCCGCTTGCTTCGACTTGCGCTTCGGCCTCGGCTTCCGCTCTGAGTTCCACCTGGGCGAGGTTCTCGCCTGCCCGCCGCAACGTGAAACTCGCGGGCAATGCGCCCTGATGCGAGACGTAGTCGAAGGGACCTTTGTACCTGAATCCGGCGCCCGGGTACTCGTACTTCTTCGTGCGATAGAACAGCAACAGTTCCAGCCCACGCGCCCGATGCTCCACGATCCACGAGTCGGTACGCCCGGCGTTCTGCCCTTGCCAGTGCAGGATATCGCCTTCGAGCTTATCGACATACTGAACTCGATCCGGCGTTTTCTTTTCGGTGACGAACAACATGACCGAATCGAAACCTGCAGGACGGAATACGCCCGTGTTGATCGTCGCGTCCTGAGAATCGAGGACGCCCTTCAACTGCTCGCGCGTGTACACGCTCTCGGCGGCGAGCAGATCACTAAGTCGATTCAACGCCATGAACGATGTTCGATGCTTTCAATGGACGATGTGAAGACCGACATCGGCCCTTACTTCTTCACCCCCCGCTGCCGCACCGCCTCAAACAAACAAACCCCGCTCGCCACTGACACATTCAAGCTCTCGACCGTCCCCGCCATCGGGATATTCATGACCTCGTCGCAGGTTTCGCGCGTAAGACGTCGCATGCCCTCGCCTTCCGCGCCGACGACGATCGCCACGGGACCATCGAGCTTCGTCTCATAGAGCGACGCCGTCGCCTCACCCGCCGTCCCGATCACCCACACGCCCGCGTCCTTCAGCTCGCGCAGCGCCCGCGCCAGATTCGTCACGGTGATGTACGGCACGCTGTCCGCCGCTCCGCTCGCCACTTTCGCCGCCGTCGCATTCAACCCGGCGGAACGGTCACGCGGTGCGATCACCGCATGCGCGCCCGCCGCATCCGCGACGCGCAGGCACGCGCCGAGGTTATGCGGATCGGTGACGCCATCGAGCACCAGCAGCAACGGCGTGCCCGAGATGCCATCGAGCAGTTCGGCGAGGTTCTGCGCGAGCGGCAGATCGTTCGCGCGCGCGACGATGCCCTGATGCTGAATATTGCCCGCGAGCCCCCACAGACGCGATTCGTCCGCCGCGATCAGCCGCACGCCCGCTTCCTTCGCGGTCCGCAGAAAGTCCTGCATGCGTCGATCCTTGCGTGTGGGGTCGTACAGCACCTCCTCGATCGAGGATGCATCCGCGCGCAAACGTGCGGTCACTGCGTGAAATCCGTATAGAACCTTGAGACGTGACATGACTGATTCGAACCTTTGAAATCTTGAAAAGCACGACGCGGTCCGATGCACGAAGCTTCGGACCGCGCGTATTCGATGGCGGCAGTGTTGCGCGCCGCCCTAACGCTTCTTGCGCGCCGGCCGCCCCTGCGGCGCCGACTTCGACGCCGCTCCACGCTTCTTAGCCGCCGCGCCGCCGCGCGGGCTTGCCGATAGCGGCGCGCCCTTCTTCGTGCCACCGCGAGCGCGCGTGCTCGGCGCGTCGTCGTCGCTGAAGGGGCGAATGCGCGGTCCCGCTGCGCCATTGCCGACGCTCGCGACATCGCCCGCACCCGCCGACGGACGCGGCGACGGCGGCTTCACCGGCGTATCGCGGACGAGCCGGAAATCGATCTTGCGCGCATCGAGATCGACGCGGCCCACCTGCACGCGCACGCGATCCGACATCCGGTAGCGGATGCCCGTGCGCTCGCCGCGCAGCTCGTTCTTGATCTCGTCGTACTGGAAGTAATCCGAGCCGAGTTCGGTCACGTGCACGAGACCTTCGATGAAAAGCGAATCCAGCTGCACGAAGATGCCGAACGACGTCACGCCGTTCACCATGCCGCCGTACTCCTCGCCGAGCTTGTCGCGCATGAAGTAGCACTTGAGCCACGCCTCGACGTCGCGCGAGGCTTCATCGGCGCGGCGTTCGTTCGACGAGCAATGCAGGCCCAGTTCTTCCCAGATCGCGACGCTGTTGCGCGCACGGCCACGCGCGGTGTCGTCGGCTTTCTGCATCTCGCGCGCGGCCTTCGTGAGACCGGTGCTCAGCGACACATCGTGACCGACGTCCGGCAGATACTTCTTGCCCTGCAAAATCGCGTAGATCGCGCGATGCGTGAGCAGGTCGGGATAGCGTCGAATCGGGCTCGTGAAGTGCGCGTACGCCTCATATGCGAGACCGAAATGGCCGATATTGTCCGGGCTGTACACGGCTTGCTGCATCGAGCGAAGCACCATCGATTGCAGCATCTGCGCGTCGGGCCGGTCGCGAATCTGCGCGATCAGCGCGGCGTAGTCGCTCGCGTGCGGCTTGGCGCCGCCCGTCAGCGTCAGGCCGACGCCGCGCAGGAACGTGCGCAGATTCTCGAGCTTCTCTTCCGTCGGCCCCGCATGCACGCGATACAAACCCGGATGCTTGTTGCGCTTCAGAAAATCCGCCGCGCAGACGTTCGCGGCCAGCATGCATTCTTCGATCAGCCGATGCGCGTCGTTGCGGTGACGCGGCACGATCTGCTCGATCTTGCCCTGCGAGTTCACGACGATATACGTCTCGGTCGTATCGAAATCGATCGCGCCGCGTTTCTGACGCGCGGCATGCAGCGACTTGTAGACGCCGTAGAGGTCCTGCAACTGCGGCAGGATATCGGCGCGTTTCGCCGCTTCCGGACCCTTCGTGTTGGTGAGCACGGCCGCGACTTCGGTGTACGTGAGCCGCGCCGCCGAATGCATTACGCCCGGATAGAACTGATAAGCCTTGATTTCGCCGCGCGCCGTGATGACCATGTCGCACACGAGCACGCAGCGGTCGACATTCGGATTCAGCGAACAGAGACCGTTCGACAGCTTTTCCGGCAGCATCGGAATCACGCGACGCGGGAAATAGACCGATGTGCTGCGATCTAGCGCATCGACGTCGAGCGGCTCGCCGGGGCTCACATAGTGCGATACGTCCGCGATCGCGACCAGCAGGCGAAAGCCCTGACCACGCCCGACGGCGACCGGCTCGCAATAGACGGCGTCGTCGAAATCGCGCGCATCTTCGCCGTCGATGGTGACGAGCGGCACGTCGCGCAGATCGACGCGATGGCGGATATCCACGGGGCGCACTTCGTCGGGCAGCTTGGCGGCCGAGGCCAGGGCGGCGTCGCTGAATTCATGCGGCACGCCGTATTTGCGCACCGCGATCTCGATCTCCATGCCGGGATCGTCGATATCGCCGATCACTTCGGCCACGCGCCCGAGCGGCTGCGAGTGACGGCTCGGGAAATCCGTCAGATCGACGGACACCACCTGCCCGACCTTCGCCTTCTTCGGATTCTGCGTGATGAGGATGTCGTGACCGATGCGCTTGTCTTCCGGCACGAGAATGAGCGCGCCGTTCTCGTTGACGAGGCGGCCGATGATGCGCTTGTTCGCGCGATCCGTCACTTCGACGATATGCCCTTCCGGCCGACCGCGCCGGTCATAGCCGACGATGCGCGCGAGCACGCGGTCGTTATGCATGACCTTCTGCATTTCGCCGTTGGGCAGGAAGAGATCGTCCTGGCCGTCGTCGCGAATCAGGAAGCCGAAGCCGTCGCGATGTCCCTGCACACGGCCCGCCACGAAATTCGACGGATGCGTAAGTTGATAGTGGCCGCGCTTGTCGAGGCGGATTTGCCCGTCGCGTTCCATTGCCGCCAGTCGCTTGAAAAATCCTTCGCGCTCCTGGCGCTTGATCGACAGCGCCTCGGCAATGTCGTTCGCGGCATGCGGTGTCTCGCTCGTGCGCAGCACGCCGAGAATTTCTTCGCGGCTCGGAATCGGATACGGATATTTGCTCAAGGGCGTAGTCGTGTTTTTTCTCGTTGGATGGGACTTTTGCGGTGCTTTGCAACCAATAATGCGGACATCGTTGCGGGCCATTCTAACACCCGTCTTTTAGGCCTCACGGGGCCGGCGAGCCGATACGGCGCGGCCGGCGCGCCGTTACACGCATTGCGTCGAAATGCTTGACAGTCACAATGGGGTCGCTATAATGGCGTTCTTTGCTGCTGACGCAAAACGAATTGCAGCGAATTGCAGTACACGCACCCTTGCCCAGGTGGCGGAATTGGTAGACGCACTAGGTTCAGGTCCTAGCGGTGGCAACACCGTGGAGGTTCGAGTCCTCTCTTGGGCACCAGATGTTCGGAAAAGCCACCTTCGGGTGGCTTTTCTGTTTTATGCGGAGACCGTGCTTTTGATTCCGACAAGTCATATGACTTTACGGTTGACACGGTGCCCGTTCCCGCTAGAATAGCGGGCTTGCTGTACCCCTTGGCCCAGGTGGCGGAATTGGTAGACGCACTAGGTTCAGGTCCTAGCGGTGGCAACACCGTGGAGGTTCGAGTCCTCTCCTGGGCACCAAGGTCCCTCTTTCGCGAGACGCTCGTTCGAGCGCATCGCACGCAAAAACCCCACGCATCGACGTGGGGTTTTTTGTTTTCCGCCTTCATTTTCAATTCGATCTTCTTTCGTTTCTGATTCGATTATTTCTGCATCGAACGGTAAATGAATTGATCACCCGGCCTCGATTATCCAGCCGCACGCACTCGATCGCACGAACCTCGGCGAGCCCGCCCCGACGCGCCCGTGGCCGGTTCGTTAATTGCTCCGTCGCATGGCAACACTCGCCAATCGATTATTCGACCCGGAGAATCTGGCCATGAGTTGGACGCGCGAACAGAGAAACGTGACGGTTGCCGCCTATCTGGGCTGGACCCTCGACGCATTCGATTTTTTTCTGATGGTCTTCGTATTGAAGGATATCGCCGCCGAATTCAATACGAAAATCCCGGATGTCGCTTTCGCGATCACGCTCACGCTGGCGATGCGCCCGCTAGGCGCCTTGATCTTCGGCCGGCTCGCGGACAAGTTCGGCCGCCGTCCCACGCTGATGATCAATATCGCGTGCTATTCGCTGCTCGAGCTGCTTTCCGGCCTATCCCCCAACCTCATGACGCTCCTCATCCTGCGCGCGCTTTTCGGCATCGCGATGGGCGGCGAATGGGGCGTCGGTTCTGCCCTGACGATGGAAACCGTGCCGCCGAAAGCGCGCGGCATCGTTTCGGGGCTCTTGCAAGCGGGCTATCCGAGCGGCTATCTGCTTGCGTCGATTGCGTTCGGTGTCGTGTATCCGCTCATCGGCTGGCGCGGGATGTTCTTTATCGGTGTCGCGCCCGCGCTGCTCGTGATGTACGTGCGTGCGCACGTGCCGGAATCGCCGGCGTGGCGCGCGATGGAAAAGCGCCCGCGCCCCGGCCTCCTCGCGACGCTCAAGCGGAACTGGACGCTCTCGATCTACGCGATCGTACTGATGACCGCGTTCAACTTCTTCTCGCACGGCACGCAGGATCTCTATCCGACCTTCCTGCGCGAGCAGCATCATTTCGATCCGCATACCGTTTCGCTCATTACGATCACGCTGAATATCGGCGCGATCATCGGCGGGCTGCTTTTCGGGGCGCTGTCGGAGAAGATCGGCCGGCGGGTGACGATTTTCATCGCCGCGCTGATCGCGTTGCCGGTGTTGTATCTGTGGGCATTCTCGACGACGCCGGTCATGCTCGCGCTGGGCGCGTTCCTCATGCAGATTTCGGTACAAGGCGCATGGGGCGTGATTCCGGTGCATCTGAACGAAATCTCGCCCGATGAGATTCGCGCGACTTTTCCGGGCCTCGTGTATCAACTCGGGAACTTGCTCGCGGCGGTGAACGCGACGATGCAGGCGTCGCTCGCCGCGTCGCACGGCAACGACTACGGCATGGCGATGGCGATCGTCGCGGGCGTCGTCGCCGTTGTTATCGCTGCGCTGATTTTCTTCAGCCGCGAGCGCAGAGGCATCGATATGACGCGCACAGCGCGGGAAGCGGGCGCGCCAGGATAATCGCGCCCTCGGCGAATTCAAACGCGGTGGCGGGAACGCAATCCGGCGGCGCTACGTTCACGGACGCGCGCGGACGGAAAGGCAAGCATCCGCAGCAGGAAATTCGTATTCCGGGGACGCAGCGCGACGACCTTTTGCAATTCTTTGCGATATCGATACACCGTCGTCGTCGACAAGTTCACGCCGCGCGAAACCGCTGCCACCGAGGCGCCATCACGCAGCAACGCCAAAGCCTGAAACTTCCGTTTCGGATCGATTCGTCCTCCGAAATTTCCGCCCGGCGATGCCTCGATCACGCGAATGTCCTTGTGCAGGTTATCGATCGTCTCTCCGTCGAGCGACCTTGTGCGGTAAGCGTAGCCGTCCGCTTCGTTGCTGAACACGAACAGCCTGTCGTCGTAGATGTAGCTCCGATCAATTGCGGCAACCTCTCTGAATAGAGAGTTTATATTTAGCTCTACCGGGTAAACACTTTTGTTTAGGAACACTTAATCTCCTGTTGCCGCTATTTCAGGGCAGGTGGTTGCTGCCTACAGGAGCATTCTGTAGTTTTGCGATCGTCATGAGCGGGTCCGCCAACTCGCTCACGACATCTCCTACTGGTCCCGGTTCTGCGCAAGCGAACCCGGGATCGACACCACTCGCGCGCCCCGACCGGCGAGATCGTCGCGCGAGCGGTCTGTATTTTCGGCGCGTCGAGTTTCGATCCCAACCAGAAGGTTCCGAATTAAACCAATATGGCGATAATCCCCAAGGCTCGTTTCAGCTATGTCCATCGAATGCCAAGAGGCGAATCAGTTCGAGTCGATTGTTTCGGTCGATAACGCCGGCGATACATTGCCAGACGCCGAGCAACCATTTCATCGCCGCTTCGGACATTCCGAGTTCATGCCTGATCGTCGAGGCGGACACATCGTGCTCCAGAAAAACCAGCGCAAGATATATCGCCAGTTGTGTTGGTTCGCCGTTGATATTCCGATATATGCCGTGTGCTGCGCCCTCGCTCGATTCTCGTATTCTGCTGAGCATCTCCATATCCACGGGGACATGCAGATAGCTGACCTCTCCATCAGAGCGGATCAGCATGTAAAGCAAGTCGCCCAACATAAAAACCCAATCCGTAACGCCATGTTCTTCGGGCGCCGTGCCAATGTTTAGTCTGACCAGGTGATCCGGTGTCTCCATTTCCAAATAAGCTCCCGTGGCCACCATGCGCGTGGCAGGTGGTCACAATATGAAGCCCGGCGTTGTGACTTGCTGTGGCGCATCCCGCGAAGATTCACCCACAGCGCCCTTTGACGCCCCGCTCAGGCGGGGCGTCAAGACTCATGCTGTCCCTCCCCATTTGTTTAGCAGTTCGAACCAATAATTCCATTATTTCATTTCTGATATGAGCAAAAAGAATAGCTCGCGCATTATTGTGCATTGAAGTGTGAAGGTCTTAAACAGGAAGAGGTTCGAACGAAAGCTCTAATCGCATCGATCCTGCTTGAAAGCTGACGTCGTGGTATGAAGGATGCTTCCTCGCAGGAAACTCCGGAGACCCGTGATGCCCGCGCTCTACGTCATCGCCTTCCTGTTGCTCGCCGGCACTCTCACCTTCCTGCAGGCGCCCGCGCTCGCCTGGCTCATCGGGCTGGCGATCTGGGTGGCCGTCGGGCCAGTCATCGGCGTGACGGGAACTATCGGCGTCACGCTGCTCTCGATCGTCTTCGTGCTTCCGGCGCTCATGCTCGCCATCAAGCCGCTGCGCCGCTCGATCGTGAGTCGCCGCGTGCTCGCCATCTTCCGCAAGATCCTGCCGGAGATGTCATTGACGGAGCGTGACGCCATCGAAGCCGGCACCGTATGGTGGGACGCAGAACTCTTCTCCGGCCGCCCGCGATGGGACAGCCTCCTCGAACACGGCGCACCGAAGCTGACGCCTGAAGAGCAAAGCTTCATCGACAACGAATGCGCGCGCCTGTGCGAGCTGTCGAACGACTGGGACACGACCGCGATCTGGCAGGACCTGTCGCCGCAAGCGTGGGCCTGGATCAAGGAGCAGGGCTTTCTCGGCATGATCATTCCGAAGCGCTACGGCGGAAAGGCGTTCTCCGCGTATGCGCACTCGCAGGTCATCATGAAGCTCGCGACGCATTCGTCGGCGGCGGCCGTATCGGTGATGGTGCCGAATTCGCTCGGTCCCGCCGAACTGCTGCTGCACTACGGCACCGAGGAACAGAAGAACCACTATCTGCCGCGTCTCGCGCGCGGCGACGAAATTCCGTGCTTCGCGCTCACCAGCCCGTACGCCGGATCGGATGCCGCCGCCATTCCGGATATCGGCGTCGTGTGCCGCGGCCTTCACGAGGGTCGCGAGACGCTCGGCTTTCGCGTCACATGGGAAAAACGCTACATCACGCTGGGGCCGATCGCGACCGTGCTCGGCCTCGCCTTTCGCGCGCTCGACCCCGACCACCTGCTCGGCGACGACGCAACGCCCGGCATCACCTGCGCGCTCATTCCGACGAACCATCCCGGCGTCAACATCGGACGACGCCACTGGCCGCTCAACGCCGTGTTCCAGAACGGCCCGAACTGGGGCGACGATGTCTTCATCCCGATGGACTGGGTCATCGGCGGACGCGCGCAGGTAGGCAACGGCTGGCGCATGCTGATGGAATGTCTCGCCGCCGGGCGCGCGATCTCGCTGCCCTCGTCGAACGTCGGCATGGCGAAGCTCGCCGTGCGCGGCACCGGCGCCTATGCCGCCGCGCGCCGCCAGTTCCGCACGTCGATCGGCCGCTTCGAAGGCATTCAGGAAGCGCTCGGGCGCATGGGTGGCAATCTGTACGTGATGGACGCCGCGCGCCGCCTGTCCGCGCAGGCCGTCGATCTCGGCGAGAAGCCCTCGGTCATCTCGGCGATCGCGAAATATCACATCACCGAACGCGCGCGCAAGGTGATCAACGACGGCATGGACGTGGTCGCCGGCAAGGGCATCTGCATGGGACCGTCGAACTTTCTGGCGCGCGCGTATCAGCAGATGCCGATCTCGATCACCGTCGAAGGCGCGAACATTCTGACGCGCTGCCTGATCATCTTCGGACAGGGCGCGATCCGTTGCCATCCGTACGTGCTCAAGGAAATGGCCGCGACGCGCGAAGCCGATCCGCACCGCGCGCTGCGCGATTTCGACGACGCATTCTTCGGTCACGCGAGCTTTCTCGCGTCGAACGCGATGCGCAGCCTCGTGTACGCGTTCGGCGGCGCCGCGCTCTTGCGCAAGCCCGCGCGCGCCGATGCGCGTCTTCTGCCTTACTACCGCGCCGCCACACGCCTGTCGAGCGCGTTCGCATTGTTCGCCGACGTGTCGATGCTCGCGCTCGGCGGCGAACTCAAGCGCCGTGAGCGTCTGTCGGCGCGGCTCGGCGACATTCTTTCGCAGTTGTATCTGCTGTCCGCGACACTCAAACGCTTCGAGGACGACGGCCGGCCCGAGAGCGACCTGCCGCTCGTGCGCTGGGGCGCCGAAGACGCGCTTCATCAGGCGAGCGCCGCGTTCGCAGGCTTGCTCGCGAACTATCCGAACCGCGCCGCCGCCGCGTTGCTGCGCGCGCTCGCGTTCCCGTTCGGCCTGCCGCACGCGCCGAGCGCCGATGTCCTCGGCAACGACATCGCGATGCTGATGCAAACGCCCGGCGAGGCCCGCGAGCGCCTCGTCGCGGGCTCGCACGTTTCGGCATTCGAAACCGATCCGATCGCGCGCGGAGAAAAGTTGCTCGCGCTCACGCCCGCCGTCGCGGCGCTGGAAGCGCGTCTGCGCGATGCCGTCAAGGCGGGCCGGGCCGAAGCGCTGCCGCAAAGCCCGCAGGAAGTGACGGCGTGGGCGCAAACGGCCTCGGAGCGCGGATTGATCGACGAAAGCGAGCACGCGCTTCTGGCCGAATGGGCGGCTCATGCGCGCGAAGCGGTGAAAGTCGATGATTTTTCCGCAGACTTCGGTATCCTCGAAGCATTGCAAAAGCGCAGCGCGGCACTCGAACGGCAATGGCCGGAAACGGTCGCCTGAACCACGCAGGCCCGAGGCCACGCCGCGCGCGCCCCGACGACCGATCGCCAATCGATGAAAGACCGCTATCTCGACTTCGTCAATTCGCCCTTCGGCACGAGCATCGCGCGCTCGCTCGGCCTGCCGCGTCCCGAGGTATTGCGCCGCCATCGCGCGGATCGCGCCGAATTCGGCGGCATGGCCGCCATCGGCGCGGGACCGTCGCCCGCGCTCTTCGATGACCTGCTGGCCGTGCTGTCCGCCATCGGCATGACGAGCATCGCGCATGAAAGCGCGTCCGGCTGGCTGCCAGTCGCCGCCCGCCACGGCGCGATGAGCGGCCGCTTCGAGCCGCGCGCCCGCGACACATCCGCGAGCGATCGTGTCGAAGCATTGATCTTCGATGCGACCGGCATCGACGAAAGCGGCCAGTTGCATTCGCTGTACGCGTTCTTCCACGACGCGCTGCGCTCGCTCGCCAGGAACGGACGCATCGTCGTCATCGGGCGTCCGCCCGCCACGCGCGAAAGCGTGAAAGCCGCCACCGCCCAGCACGCGCTCGAAGGCATGACCCGCTCGCTCGGCAAGGAAGCGCGCAACGGCATCACGTCGAATCTGCTGCGCGTGGCCGATGGCGCGGATTTCGAATCGGCGCTGCGCTTCTTCCTTTCTCCGCGTTCGGCCTATGTCTCGGGCCAGGTCGTGACCATCGACGCGCCCGCCGCCGCACCCGAAAGCTGGACGAAGCCGCTCGCGGGCAAGCGCGCGATCGTGACGGGCGCGGCGCGCGGCATCGGCGCGTCGATCGCGGCGGTGCTGGCGGAGCATGGCGCGATCGTCACCGGGATCGATATCGACGCCGCCCGCGACGCGCTCGATCAGACCATGCTGTCGATCGAAGACGCATCGCCCTCGGGCGGCGCGCATACGGCGCTCGTCGCGGACATCGCCGCACCCGAAGCACCCGCCGATATCGCCGCGGCGCTTGCCGCCTCGGGCGGCATCGATATCGTCGTGCACAACGCGGGCATCACGCGCGACAAGACCATCGCCCGCATGAGCCCGGAGATGTGGGACAGCGTGATCGACATCAATCTGCTGGCGCAGGAGCGCATCGACGACGCGCTGCTCGCGCAAAACGTGCTGCGCGAGCAGGGACGCATCGTGGCGGTGTCGTCGATCAGCGGCATCGCGGGCAATCGCGGCCAGACCAATTACGCGACCTCGAAGGCCGGCGTGATCGGTCGCGTGCGCGCGATGGCGCCGTCGCTGCGCGCGCGCGGCATCACGATCAACGCGGTCGCGCCCGGCTTCATCGAAACGCACATGACGGCGCGCATGCCCTTCGGCGTGCGCGAGGCCGGCAGACGGCTCAATTCGATGGGACAAGGCGGCTTGCCCGTCGATGTCGCCGAGACCGTCGCGTGGCTCGCGAGTCCGGGCAGCGCGGGCATCACGGGCAACGTGGTGCGCGTGTGCGGCCAAAGCCTGATCGGCGCGTGAGGGGCGACCGCATGCACGCACCGACCATGCCGCGCGCCCGCACCGTCGTCATCGATACCCTGCCGCCGCCCGCGAAGCTCTACGGACGCGCGCTGCCCGCGCTCTTCAGACGCGCACGCTCGCCGGAGTTGCCCGCGCTCAGGCTCGTGCGTCCGGACGTCAAGCTCGACGCGGAGCAGGTCGGCCGCTATGCGCGCGTCTGCGGATTCATCCCCGAGCATGGCGTGCCGCTCACCTTCCCGCACGTGCTCGCGTTCCCCCTGCATCTGATGATGCTCACCGATCCATCGTTCCCGTGGTCCGCGCTCGGCGTCGTGCATCTGTCCAACAGCGTGCGGTTGCGCCGTCCGCTCACGGCGGGCCAGGGCTTGCGCATCGAAGTGGAATGCGGGCCGCTCATGCCGCATCAGAAAGGTCAGGCGTTCACGCTGCATACGCGTATCTACCGGCGCGGCGAGGCCGTGTGGGAAGGCGACAGCGTCTATCTGAAGCGCGGCGTGCGCAGCGAAAGCGCCGCACCGTCGATAGAAATCGCCGATGCTTCCGATGCGCGCGTGCCGCTTCTCGCACGCGAAGCGCGCTGGCAGCTCCCGCCGCAGCTCGGACGCGACTACGCGAAGGCATCGGGCGACTTCAATCCGATCCATCTGCATATGCTGAGCGCGAAAGCGTTCGGCTTTCCACGCGCGATCGCGCATGGCATGTGGACGCTTGCGCGCACGCTCGCGGCGCTGCATCCGATCAAGCCGCTCGCGTCCGGACACGCGCACGGCGATTTCAAGTCGCCGCTCTATCTGCCCGGCGACGCCACGCTCTGGACCGCCGCGCCCTCGCCCGCCGCGCGCGATTTCGAAGTGCGCGATCTCGCGGGCGACCGGCCGCATCTGCGTGGTCATTTCGAATGGGAGCTGCCATGAGCGAAGCGCGGAGGGTCGCGATCATCGGCAGCAACCGGATTCCGTTCGCGCGCTCGAACACGGCCTACGCGAGCGCGTCGAATCAGGACATGCTGACCTTTACGCTGCAAGGTCTCGTCGATCGCTTCGATCTGCATGGCATGCGTCTCGGCGAAGTGGCCGCCGGCGCGGTCGTCAAGCATTCGCGCGACTTCAACCTGACGCGCGAAGCCGCGCTCTCGACCACGCTCGCGAAGGAAACGCCCGCCTACGACGTGCAGCAGGCGTGCGGCACCGGCCTCGAAACTGCGATTCTGGTCGCCAACAAGATCGCGCTCGGACAGATCGACGTGGGCATCGCGGGCGGCGTCGATACGGCGTCGGATGCGCCCATCGCCGTGAACGAGCGCATGCGCAAGATCCTGCTCGAAGCGAATCGCGGACGCTCGGCGGGTCAGCGTGTCGGCGCGCTCGCGAAACTGCGGCCCGGCATGTTCTTCCGGCCGCTCCTGCCGCGTAACGCGGAACCGCGCACGGGCCTCTCGATGGGCGAGCACTGCGAACTGATGGCCAAGCGCTGGAAGATTTCGCGCGAGTCGCAGGACGCGCTGACCGAGGAAAGTCATCGCAAGCTCGCGGCTGCTTATGGGCGCGGTTTCTTCAACGATCTGATGACGCCGTACAAGGGGCTCGCGCGCGACAACAACCTGCGCCCCGATGTCACGCTCGATCAGCTATCGCAGTTGAAACCCGTCTTCGATCGCGACGCCGGCACGCTCACCGCAGGCAACTCGACGCCGCTCACCGATGGCGCATCGGCCGTGCTGCTCGCCTCCGAGCAATGGGCCGCCGAGCGCGGACTGCCGGTGCAGGCGTTCCTCACGTTCTCCGCGACCGCGGCCGTCGACTTTTTCGACAAGCGCGAAGGCCTTCTGATGGCGCCCGCCTACGCGGTGCCGTCGATGCTCACGCGCGCCAAGCTCGCGTTGCAGGACTTCGATTTCTACGAAATTCACGAGGCGTTCGCCGCGCAAGTGCTGTGCACGCTCGCCGCGTGGGAAGACGATGAATATTGCCGCACCGCGCTGGGCCTGGACGGTCCGCTCGGCTCGATCGACCGCGCGCGGCTGAACGTGAACGGAAGCTCGCTTGCGACCGGTCATCCGTTCGCGGCGACGGGCGGGCGCATCGTCGGCACGCTGGCGAAGATGCTCGCGAAAGCGCCCGAACGCAGCGACGGCAAGCCGTTGCGCGGACTGATCTCGATCTGCGCGGCGGGCGGCCAGGGCGTCGTCGCGATACTGGAGCGGTAAGCGGAAGAAGCAAAAAATAAGGCGCGCCAGTCGACGAAAACGAAGCGCGCCGACGGAGACACCACATGAGCCCGGGACAGACAGCGCCGCGCGGGGCTTTTACGCCGCACGCGACGGACGGCATCTGGTACGCGTCGTATCCGCCGTATGTCACGCGAGACATCGATCCTTCGCGCTATCGCTCGCTCGCGCATTTCTTCGACGAGTGCGTCGAGCGGTTTCGGGATCGCGTCGCGTTCGTGAGTCTCGGCTCCGAGCTGACATTCGCTACGCTCGGCGAGAAGGCGCATGCGTTCGCGTCGTATCTGCAAAGCATCGGCGTGAAGCCCGGCGATCGCGTCGCGCTGATGATGCCCAACACGCTGGTCTATCCCGTCGCGCTTTTCGGCACGCTGATCGCGGGCGCGATCGTCGTCAACGTGAATCCGCTCTACACGGTGCGCGAACTGAGCCATCAGCTCAAGGATAGCGGCGCGCAGACGGTCGTCGTGTTCGAGAACTTCGCGAAGACCGTGCAGGACGCGCAGCCGGGCTCGCGTGTGAGGAATATCGTCGTGACCGGGCTCGGCGATCTGCTCGGCAACGGCCTCAATGTGAAAGGCCGCGCAATCGATCTGTTCCTGCGTCATGTGAAGAAGCAGGTGCCCGCGTACGCGCTGCCCGATGCGGTCCGTCTGCCGCAGGCGCTCGCGCGCGGCGCGCGGCAGAAGTTCGAGCCGGTGCGCGTCGGTCATGGCGACATCGCGTTCATTCAGTACACCGGCGGCACGACGGGCGTCGCGAAGGGCGCGATGCTCACGCATCGCAATGTCATCGCCAATCTGCTGCAGGCGCTCGCATGGGCAGGCGGACAGCTCGTCGATGGCGAGGAAATCATCGTCACGCCGTTGCCGCTCTATCACATCTATTCGCTGACGGTGAATGCGCTCGCCTTTCTCGCGATCGGCGCGCGCAACGTGCTGATCGTCAATCCGCGCGATATCGACGCGCTCATGCGCACGCTGCGTCACGAAAACTTCACGGCGATCACCGCGCTCAACACGCTCTACAGCGCGCTCATGGACAACGACGCGTTCCGAGAGCGCGACTTCTCGGCGCTCAAGCTCGCGATGGCGGGCGGCATGGCGACTCAGCGCGTGATCGCCGAGCGCTTCAGGGCGATGACCGGCCAGACGCTCGTCGAAGGCTACGGCCTCACCGAATGTTCGCCGCTCGTCGCCGCGACGCCGCTCGATGCTCACGGCGCGAGCGAATTCGACGGCACCATCGGCGTGCCGGTGCCCTCCACGCTCGTGCGCATGCGCCGCGACGATGGCGCATGGGCGAACGTCGACGAACCGGGCGAACTCTGCGTGCAGGGCCCGCAAGTGATGAAAGGCTACTGGAACCGTCCCGAGGACACGGCGAAAGCCATCGATCCGGACGGCTGGCTCGCGACCGGCGACATCGGCGTGATGGACGCGCGCGGCATCATCCGGCTCATCGACCGCAAGAAGGACATGATGATCGTGTCGGGCTTCAATGTGTATCCGAACGAAATCGAGGAAGTGCTCGCCGCGCATCCCAAAGTGCGCGCGGTGGCCGCCGTGGGCGTGCCCGATCCGGTGACGGGCGAGCGCGTGAAGGCGTTCGTCGTGCGTCGCGACGACGCGCTCACGGTGGAAGAACTGCTGAAGTTCGCCCGTTTACACCTGACCGGCTACAAGGTGCCATCCTACGTCGAGTTCCGCGACACGCTGCCGCTCACGACGATCGGCAAGGTCCTCAGACGCGAATTGCGCGACGCCGAATTAAAACCACGAAAATCGCAGGACTGACTTTCGGAGATGCTCATGCCGCGTGCGCGATGCCGCCAAGCTTCTGACTTGCTGCTCGCGTGCGCGGGCCTGTTGTGTCTCGTGCTCGCGCTCGCGTCTTCGGGTGCGCGCGCGGATGCAATCGATGACGTCGCGCGCGTCGGTGACCTGAGCGTCGAGCAGCAGGCGCAATGGCTCTCGCGCTCGGCCGAAAGCGGCGCGCTCGCGAAACTCGACGACGCGCAACTCGTCGCCCTGTTTCACTCGCTCGACGCGCGCACGCTGCCGCGCTATTTGCAGGAAGGCCTGGACGACTTCCAGTCCTGCGAATTCACGATGCGCCGGCGCGAGCGCATCAAAGGCAAGTGGCCGAAGCGCGCGGATCACATGCTCGTGCGCGTCACGCGCGAGCCCTTGCGCATCTACGCAAAATGGCTGCCCGATGGCGCGCATGCGGGCCAGGAAGTCATCTACGACGATTCCAAACGCCCCGACCAGCTCTACGGTCATCTGGGCGGCTTGCTGGGCGTCGTGCCGATGTGGACGTCGGTGAACGGCGCCTTCGCCCGCGCGCAATCGAATCATTCGATCCGCGAGCTCGGCATCGTCGCGATCACGCAGCGCTTCATCGACGAAGGGCGCAGGTTCGCCGAAGCGGGCATCACGAAGCCGTCAAATATCGAGGTGAAGATGATCGACGGACTGCGCGCCGTCGCGCTCACGTATGAAACGCCCACGGGACAGCCCGAGTTCTACGCGAAGAAGGAAGTGCTCGGGCTCGACCTCGAGCGGCCGGTTTTCCGCACGGTGGAGTCGTACGACAACGACGGCAATATTTTCGAAAGCGTCGTGTTCGAGCGCATCGAGATCAAACCCTTCGATGATCTGACGTTCGACCCGAAGAATCCTGACTATCGCTTCTGAGCGGCACGCCGATGAAATGAACGCTGAACTCGTGACATCGGATGTAACAACGTGCCGCGTCGCGCGCCGCGTGTTTTAAGTTTCGCCTAAGAGTCGGCCGATAACCTTCCCGCACTCCATCGACATCAAGGTCCGCGCAGAGGCACCGCGCCAGAAGCGCCGCACATCGTCATGCAAACTTGAGGAATTCGTTCATGAACCTCCGCCGTCCGGCTTCCGCACCCGTGCGAGCCATCAAAAGGCTTCTGAGCCATCACGAAATCGCAACGTTGCTGTTGCTGTTTCACGCGCCCATCGACGTGATGGCCGCCACGCCCGACGTCGCCTCGTTGCAGGAATATGGCTATGTCGAGATCGTGTCGCCGGACATGGGCGCGCCGAAACTGCGTCTGACCGAAGACGGCAACGCGGTGCTGCGCGGCCTGGGCGTAAAGTAAGGCGTCAGGAAGAACCGGGCAGCGGACGCCCGAATACGCGAACTCTGTAATAATCGGTCGATACTTTTCACCATCGACCAAGGAGCGATTCGCGATGTCCGCCCTCTCACCCATCGTGCAGCGTGTGCTCATCACCAACGACGACGGCATCGACGCGCCCGGCTTAGCCGCGCTGGAAGCCGTCGCCGCCGAACTCGCGCACGAAGTCTGGGTCATCGCGCCCGAGCACGATCAAAGCGGCACGTCGCACTCCATCAGCCTGCATTCGCCGCTGCGCGTGTCGCGCCAGGGCGAGCGGCGCTACGGCGTGCAGGGCACGCCCGGCGACTGCGTCGTGATGGGCGCGCGCCATATCATGAAGGACGCGCCGCCCACGCTCGTGCTCTCGGGCATCAACCGCGGCGCGAATCTCGGCGTCGAGACGATGTTCTCCGGCACCGTCGGCGCGGCGATGACGGGCCTGCTGCTCGGCCTGCCCTCGATCGCACTCAGCCAGACCTTCACCGACCGCGAGAACGTGCGCTGGGATACGGCGCGCGCGCTCGCGCCAGGCGTGATCCGGCAGTTGCTCGCGATCTCCCACGACGCGCCCACGTGCCTGAACGTCAACTTCCCTGATTGCGATGCGGCCGCCGCCGGACCGCTGACCGTGACGCGGCAGGGCGTCGGCCTCGTGGAAGGCATCGATGTGCTGCCGCTCGTCGATCCGCGCGGCATCGACTATCACTGGCTGCGCTTTCAGCGCGGCCCGCGCCCGAATTCGCCCGATAGCGAAACGGCGGTGGTCGCGTCCGGCCGGGTCTCGGTCACGCCGCTGCATTTCGATCGCACCGACGAGCGCACGTTCGCCACACTCGAAGCGGGTCTGAAAGGCGGCGTCTGAGTCTTGAACGCGCGCCGCTAGAACGTTTCCTCCCAGACGGGAGCGGTCGCTTCTCGTATGCTCGGGCGATCACAACAAGGAGACGACATGACCCGTTCCATCGGCTCGCGCGGCGCGCGCGTGATGCTCGGCGCGCTCTGCGCCACCTTCGCCGCGAGCGTTTTTGCGCAAGCGGCGACGCCCGTCGGCACCTGGCAAACCATCGACGATCAGACCGGCAAGCCTAAAGCGATCATCCAGATCGTCGACGACGGGAGCGGCCAGTTGTCGGGCAAAGTCGTGCGCGGCATCGGCGAGTTCGATCATCCCGAGCGACGCTGCACGGCCTGCACCGACGAGCGGAAGGATCAACTGGTCAAGGGCATGACGATCATCACCGGCATGCGGCAGAACGGCGATGCATGGGACGGCGGCCAGATTCTCGATCCCGAGAACGGCAAGCTCTACAAGTGCAAGATGAAGATGGAGGACGGCGGGCAGAAGCTCGTCGTGCGCGGGTATATCGGCGTGTCGTTGCTGGGGCGTTCGCAGACCTGGCTGCGCCAGCAGTAAGTTCCAGAAAGGACAAAGCCGGTCGAAGCTATATGTCTTCGACCGGCTTTGCTTTATCTCGTGCGTTAGTTCGACGAGATCATGCGGCGTGACGGTGATGCACCTCGACCACTTGCACGCCTTCGGGCAAGCCGACACTCTCGGGCTTGAACTCCGGCGGCACGCGCATGCGCGATGTCATCAACGCATAGAGCGACTCTCCCGCCGGCCCGAACAGTTGCGACATGACGCGCAGCAGGACGCCCGACTCGTGCCACGTCTTGAAACGCCGATGACACGTCTGATACGACGGATATTTGCGCGGCAGCGTGGACCACGACGCGCCGCTGTACATCACCCAGAGCACACCGTTGAGCACGGCGCGGGTGTTGGCGAGCGGCCGGCCACGCAACTCCAGACGCGGGCGCAGTTCGGGAAGCAGCGGTGCGACCATCTGCCATTCTTCGTCGGACATGTCGCGGTAGGGCTTCACGGTAGTTTCTCCAATTTGCTGACTGATAACCGGCATCGACGATACCGAGTACCCGAAAGCCGGCAAATCGGAGTGATCCGAATCTTGAAATAGCCCCCAAAGCCTTATGCCGATTGGCTAACCGCAGATTTTTGATACTCGTATTAGGTGAGCGAGATATCCGCGACGCGTCGTGGCGCCTCCAGATACTCCTTCGACTGCATCTCGATAATGCGCGAAACCGTGCGCGCGAATTCGTTGGCCATCGGTCCTTCCACGTACAGCTCTTCCGCGGGAACGGCCGCCGACATCAGCAGCTTCACCTTGTGGTCGTAGAAGACATCGATGAGCCACGTGAAGCGGCGCGCTTCGGACGCCATGCGCGGCGTCATCTGCGGCACGTCCGACAGGATCACCGCATGGAACCGGTTCGACAGCTCGAGATAGTCGTTCTGCGAGCGCGGGCCGCCGCAGAGCGTCGCGAAGTCGAACCACACGACGCCGTCGGCCTTACGCAGCGCCTTGATCTCGCGCTTTTCGATGTGCAGGATCGGGCTCTCGTCGGGCACGGCCGCGAGTTTCGCGTAGTCCGCGCGCAACGCTTCGCTCGCCGCCGCACCGAGCGGCGTGTGATACGCCTTCACCTGCGAGAGCGTGCGCTTGCGGTAGTCGGTGCCGGCATCGACGTTGAGCACGTCGAGATGCTCCTTGATGAGTTCGATCGCGGGCAGAAGACGATCGCGATGCAGCCCTTCCGGATACAGCGTGTCCGGCTCGTAATTGGACGTCATCACGAACTGCACGCCGTTCTTGAAGAGGCGGTCGAGCAGACGATAGAGAATCATCGCGTCGGCGATATCCGAGACGTGGAATTCGTCGAAGCAGATCAGCCTGTATCGTTTGGCGATGCGTTTCGCCAGTTCGTCGAGCGGATCGGCCTGCCCTTTCAGCTCTTCCAGCTCGCGATGCACTTCGCGCATGAACTCGTGAAAATGCAGCCGCGTCTTGCGCTGCACCGGCACGACGGCATAGAAGCTGTCCATCAGGAAGCTCTTGCCGCGTCCGACGCCACCCCACATGTAGACACCGCGCGGCAGGTCCGGACGCACGAGAAACTTCTTGAGCGCGTTGGAGCGGCGCGACTTGTATGCGACCCACTCTTCGTAGCACTGCTGCAGGCGCGCGACCGCCGCGAGCTGCGCCTCGTCCGATTGATAACCCCGCGTGCGCAGTTCGCTTTCGTAGTATTCGGTGACGTTCATCTTCTGCCGTTTGAAGTGACGAAGGCGAGCGGTTTGATCCGCTCGCCTTCGTGTGCGATGCCTGACTGCCCGAAGCCGAGCTCGATTACATGTTCAACGCGCGCTTGTCGACGGCCAGCGCCGCTTCACGCATCACTTCCGACAGCGACGGATGCGGATGGCAAATGCGGCCGATATCTTCCGACGCCGCCTTGAACTCCATCGCGACAACGGCTTCCGCGATCAGATCCGATGCGTCCGCCGCGATCACGTGCACGCCGAGGATCTCGTCGGTCTTCGCGTCGGCGATCATCTTGACGAAGCCTTCAGCCTTGCCGATGCCGAGCGCGCGGCCGTTGGCCATCATCGGGAACTGGCCGGTCTTGATCTCGCGGCCTTCGGCCTTGAGCTGCTGTTCCGTCTTGCCGACCCACGCGATTTCCGGTTCCGTGTAGATGACCCACGGCACGCAGTTGTAGTCGATATGCGGCTTCTGACCATCGATGATCTCCGCCACCGCCACGCCTTCGTCTTCCGCCTTGTGCGCGAGCATCGGGCCGCGCACCACGTCGCCGATTGCGTACACGTTCGGCACGCTCGTCGCGCAATGGTCGTCGACGTCGATGAAACCGCGCTCGTTCGCCTTCAGGCCGATCGCTTCCAGGCCGAGGTTATCGGTGTTCGGCACGCGGCCGATCGACACGATCAGGCGATCCGCTTCCAGCGTCTGCGCGTTGCCCGCGTTGTCCGTGTAAGCGATCGAAACGCCATTGTCCGACGTCTTCACTTCGCCGATCTTCACGCCGAGGTGAATATCGAGACCCTGCTTCTTGAACTGTTTCGCGGCTTCCTTCGCGAGCGATTCGTCCGCCGCGCCGAGGAACTGCGGCAGCGCTTCGAGCACGGTCACGTCCGCGCCGAGACGCCGCCACACCGAGCCGAGTTCCAGACCGATAACGCCCGCGCCGATCACGGCGAGCTTCTTCGGCACGGCGTCGAACGACAGCGCGCCTTCGTTGTCCGCGACGATCTTGTTATCGACCGGAATGTTCGGCAGATGACGCGCCTTCGAGCCCGTCGCGATGATCACGTTCTTCGCCGTGACGACTTCCGTCTCGCCTTCGCCCGACACTTCGATCTGCACGCCGGCAGCATTCTTGCCGGTGAACTTGCCATGACCCTTGAGCCACGTGATCTTGTTCTTGCGGAACAGGAACTCGATGCCCTTCGTCATCTTCTCGACGATGCCGTCCTTGCGCGCCAGCATCTTCGACACGTCGAGCTTCACGTCCGACACGCTGATGCCGTGATCGGCCAGATGCTTCGACGCATTTTCGAATTCTTCCGACGACGCGAGCAGCGCCTTCGACGGAATGCAGCCCACATTCAGGCACGTGCCGCCGAGCTTCAACGCGCCCGCCGGATTCTTCCATTTCTCTATACACGCAACCGTCTTGCCGAGCTGCGCTGCGCGAATCGCCGCGATATAGCCGCCGGGGCCCGCGCCGATCACGACGACATCAAATTCCTTGGACATGACTTTCCTTTGGTCTGGCTCCGCTCATGCAGAGCAGCCTCGTGCGATGCGCGCGAGCCTATCGCGCGCATCGAGGCGAATTGCTTTTTCTTACAGGTCCAGCAGCAGACGGGCCGGATCTTCCAGCGCGTCCTTCATCGCGACCAGCGACAGCACGGCTTCGCGGCCGTCGATGATGCGGTGGTCGTACGACAGCGCGAGGTAGTTCATCGGGCGGATCACGATCTGGCCGTTTTCCACCACGGCGCGTTCCTTCGTCGCGTGCACGCCGAGAATCGCGGACTGCGGCGGGTTGATGATCGGCGTCGACAGCATGGAACCGAACACGCCGCCATTCGAGATGGAGAACGTGCCGCCGGTCATGTCCTCGATCGACAGCTTGCCGTCCTTCGCCTTCTGGCCGAATTCGGCGATCTTCTTCTCGATGTCGGCGAGGCTCATTTGATCCGCGTTGCGCAGGATCGGCACCACCAGACCGCGCGGCGAACCGACCGCGATACCGATGTCGAAATAGCCGTGATAGACGATGTCGTTACCGTCGATCGACGCGTTCACGAGCGGGAACTTCTTCAGCGCATGCACGGCGGCCTTCACGAAGAACGACATGAAGCCGAGCTTCACGCCATGTTCCTTCTCGAAGCGATCCTTGTACTTGTTGCGCAGATCCATGACCGGCGCCATGTTGACTTCGTTGAACGTCGTCAGAATGGCGTTGGTTTGCTGCGATTCGAGCAGACGCTCGGCGATACGCGCACGCAGACGCGACATCGGCACGCGTTGTTCCGGACGGTCCTTGAGCCATTGATCGGCCGATGCCGGCGCCGACACTTGCGGCAGCGCGGGCTTGGCGGCGCGCGCGGGGGCGGCGGCCGGAGCCGGAGCAGCGGCCTTGGCAGGCGCCGGAGCCGATGCCGAAGCGGCGAGCGCGTCGCCCTTCGTGATGCGGCCGTCGCGGCCCGAGCCGGAAACCTGATCCGCCGAAACGCCCTTCTCGGCCAGAATCTTCGTCGCGGCAGGCGAAGCAGCGCCGCCCGCCGACGCTTGCGCAGCAGCCGGGGCAGCGGCGGCGGTCGTTTCCGCGACCGGCGCGGGTTTCACTTCGGCGTCGCCGGCAGCGGCGACGGCGGCAGGCGCTTCGCCCGCTTTCGCTTCGGTGTCGATCTTCGCGATGAGTTCATCGGCGGTGACGATATCGCCGTCGTGCTTGATCACTTGCGCCAGAACGCCCGCGGACGGCGCAGGCACTTCCAGCACGACCTTGTCGGTCTCGATTTCGATGAGGATTTCGTCCTGGGCGACAGCCTCACCCGGCTTCTTCTTCCATTGCAGCATGGTCGCTTCCGAGACCGACTCGGAAAGCTGGGGAACCTTGACTTCTACGATAGCCATTTCTGTATTGTCCTAATGCGTGTCTGTGTGTTCGAGCGTCGGGACCGGGCTGCGGCGTGCGCGCCCGGTCTCTCGAGCGTTGCTTACTTCGCGATGATCTGCGCGCCCTTCAGGCGGCCGAACGCGCCTTCCACGAGCGCCTTCTGCTGCTCGTAGTGCTTCGCGTAGTAGCCGACTGCCGGCGACGCCGAAGCCGGACGGCCGCTGTAGGCCAGCTTCATGCCGTCGCGCATGCCTTCGCGCAGATGGTGCTCGACGTAGAACCAGGCGCCCTGGTTCTGCGGCTCGTCCTGCACCCAGACCACTTCCGTCGCGTTCTCGTACTTCTTGATTTCCGCGTCGAACTGCTTGTGCGCGAACGGATACAGCTGCTCGATACGCACGATGGCGACATCGTTGCTCTTCGCTTCGCGGCGATGCGCGACGAGGTCGTAGTACACGCGGCCCGAACACACGACCACGCGCTTGACCTTCTTCGGCTCGATGCCTTGTTCGACTTCACCGATGACCGGCTGGAACGAGCCCTTCGACAGTTCCGTCAGATCCGACACGGCTTCCTTGTGACGCAGCAGCGACTTCGGCGTGAAGATGATGAGCGGCTTGCGGAACAGGCGGATCATCTGACGGCGCAGCAGGTGGAAGACCTGCGCCGGCGTCGTCGGCTGGACCACCTGCATGTTGTGGTCCGCGCACAGTTGCAGGAAGCGTTCGATACGCGCCGACGAGTGCTCCGGACCCTGACCTTCGTAGCCGTGCGGGAGCATCATCGTGAGACCCGAAACGCGGCCCCACTTCACTTCGCCCGACGAGATGAACTGGTCGATCACGACCTGCGCGCCGTTCACGAAGTCGCCGAACTGCGCTTCCCACGCGACGAACGTGTTCGGTTCGGCCGTCGAATAACCGTACTCGAAGCCGAGCACCGCTTCTTCGGACAGCACGGAGTCGATCACCGTGAACTTGGCCTGGCCTTCCGCGATGTTCTGCAGCGGAATGTAGGTGCCGTCGTTCCAGCGCTCGCGGTTCTGATCGTGCAGCACCGCGTGACGATGCGTGAACGTGCCGCGACCGGAGTCCTGGCCCGTCAGACGCACGGCGTAGCCCGATGCGACCAGCGACGCGAACGCGAGATGCTCGCCCATGCCCCAGTCGAGCTTGGCTTCGCCGAGACCCATCGCGCGGCGGTCGTTGATCACGCGCTCGACGAGCGGGTGAACCTTGAAGTTCTCGGGAATCGTCGTGATGCGCTCGGCGAGACGCTTCAGTTCGGCGAGCGGAACCGCCGTGTCAGCCGCGTCGGTCCACTTGCGGTTCAGGAACGGCACCCAGTCGACCGCGTACTTGCTCTTGTAGTTCGAGAGCACGGGATCGATCGTGTGATGGCCTTCGTCCATCGCCTGACGATATTCCTTGATGAACCGGTCGGCGTCGTCGGCCGTGATCACGCCTTGCTGCACGAGCTTTTCCGCGTAGACGGCGCGCGTGCCCGGATGCTTGGCGATGGTCTTATACATCAGCGGCTGCGTGACCGCCGGCGTGTCCTGCTCGTTGTGGCCCAGCTTGCGGAAGCAGATGATGTCGACGACCACGTCCTTGTGGAACTTCATGCGGAAGTCGATTGCGAGCTGCGTGGCGAGCACGACGGCTTCGGGATCGTCACCGTTCACGTGCAGCACCGGCGCCTCGATCATCTTGACGACGTCCGAGCAGTACAGCGTCGAGCGCGCATCGCGCGGGTCTGACGTGGTGAAGCCGATCTGGTTGTTGATGACGATGTGAAGCGTGCCGTGCGTGCCGTAGCCGCGCGTCTGCGCGAGGTTCAGCGTTTCCATCACGACGCCCTGGCCCGCGAAGGCCGCGTCGCCGTGCACTTGCACCGGCAGCACTTGCAGACCTTCTTCGTCGCCGCGGCGATCCATACGCGCCTTGGCCGAACCTTCGACCACCGGATTCACGATTTCCAGGTGCGACGGGTTGAACGCGAGCGACAGGTGAACCGGGCCGCCTTCGGTGGCGACATCCGACGAGAAGCCCTTGTGATACTTCACGTCGCCGGCCGGCAGGTCATCGACGTGCTTGCCTTCGAATTCGGCGAACAGGTCCGCCGGCATCTTGCCGAGCGTATTGACCAGCACGTTCAGACGCCCACGGTGCGCCATGCCGATGACGATTTCCTGCACGCCGCTCTTGCCCGCGTGACGGACGACTTCGTCCATCGACGCGATGAAGCTCTCGCCGCCTTCCAGCGAGAAGCGCTTCTGGCCGACATACTTGGTGTGCAGGAAACGCTCGAGGCCTTCGGCGGCCGTCAGGCGGTTCAGGATGTGCTTTTTCTTTTCGTTCGTGAAGTTCGGCGTCGAGCGGATCGACTCGAGCTTCTCCTTCCACCAGCGCTTCTGCTCCGGATCGCTGATGTACATGAATTCGGCGCCGATCGTGCCGCAGTACGTGTCGCGCAGCGCCTTGACGATGTCGCGCAGCGATGCCTGCTCGAAACCGAAGTACAGGTTGTTCGCGTTGAACACCTGATCCATGTCGGCTTCGGTGAAGTCGTAAAAGCCGGGTTCGAGTTCGGGGATCGCGGGACGCTCGCGGCGCTTGAGCGGATCGAGGTTCGCCCATTGCGTGCCGAGGAAGCGGTACGCGCCGATCAGCGATTGGACGTAGACCTGCTTGCGCGCGGTGGTGAGGTCGCCTGTGCTTTCGCGCGGCAGGAAGGCGTTCGCCTTTGCGCGCTGAGCAAACGACTCGACGATGGGGCCGTGGGCCACGTCGTTATGAGCCGTGCCGTCCGATGCGGGCACGTTCTGCAACGCATCGAAGTAGGCTCGCCAGGTCTCGGGCACTGACGCGGGATTATCGAGATATTGCTCGTACAACTCTTCGACGTACGGAGCATTACCGCCGAACAGATAAGAGTTCGACTGGAATTGCTTCATCATTTTACGCTCACCTTTCTTCGAGTTTCTCGAGGAAGTGCGGGTTAAGAAACCTTCCGCGCCACGGCCTGACCGTTTAGCGGATTGCGCGAATCAAGTCTGCTTGGAAGGACCTAAAAAGCGACAGCTAATCGAAGAAGCATAGCACAGAACGAATAGTCATATGACGGATCGCCGCATGTGCCTGCCGTCGTCATCCTTTACGCAACAAGCATGTGCGGGCTTTTATGAGATACGCAAGGGTCTCTTGCATGCCGACGAAAAAAGCAAAAGCCGCCCGAAGGCGGCTTTTGTTCTGCCGATGCGACCGACGCCTGAAACTTACTCGGCGTTCGCTTCACGGCTCGCGCGACGGCGCTCGTGCTCCTTCAGATGACGCTTGCGCAGACGGATCGACTGCGGCGTCACTTCGACGAGCTCGTCATCGTCGATGAACTCGACCGCGTATTCCAGCGAAAGCTGGATCGGCGGCACGAGGCGCACGGCTTCGTCGGTGCCCGACGCGCGCACGTTGGTCAGCTGCTTGCCCTTGATCGGGTTCACGACGAGGTCGTTGTCGCGGCTGTGAATGCCGATGATCATGCCTTCATAGAGCGCATCGCCCGGCGACACGAACATGCGGCCGCGATCCTGCAGCTTCCACAGTGCATAGGCGACGGCGGCGCCGTCGTCCTGCGAGATCAGCACGCCGTTACGACGCTCGCCGACCGAGCCTTCCTTCACCGGCGCGTACGAATCGAACGTGTGGCTCATCAGACCCGTGCCGCGCGTGAGCGTCAGGAACTCGCTCTGGAAGCCGATCAGACCGCGCGCCGAAATCTTGTACTCGAGACGCGTGCGGCCGCGGCCGTCGGAGGTCATGTCGAGCATTTCGCCCTTGCGGCGGCCGAGTTCTTCCATCACGCCGCCCTGATGCTGGTCTTCGATATCGACCGTCAGGTTTTCATACGGCTCGCACTTCACGCCGTCGATTTCCTGCAGCACGACGCGCGGACGCGACACCGCGAGTTCGTAGCCTTCACGGCGCATGTTCTCGACGAGAATCGTCAGATGCAGTTCACCGCGGCCCGACACTTCGAACGTGGTTTCGTCGCCGGTGTCTTTCACGCGCAGCGCCACGTTGTGGTTCAGTTCCTTCGTGAGACGGTCGCGAATCTGGCGGCTCGTCACGAACTTGCCTTCCTTGCCCGCGAGCGGCGACGAATTCACGAGGAAGTTCATCGTGAGCGTCGGTTCGTCGACGGTGATCATCGGCAGCGCTTCGGGATTGTCCGGCGAGCAGATCGTCACGCCGATGCCGATTTCCTCGATGCCGTTGATCAGCACGATATCGCCGGCCTGCGCTTCTTCGACCTGCACGCGCTCGAGACCGTGGAACGACAGCACCTGATTGATCTTGCGATTGATGATCGCGCCGTCCGGCCCCGAACGCACCGCCACCTGCATGCCGGGGCGAATGCGGCCACGCGCGACACGGCCCACGCCGATACGTCCGACGTACGAGTTGTAGTCGAGCGACGTGATTTGCAGTTGCAGCGGGCCGTCCGGATCGGCCGGACGAACCGGCACGTGTTCGAGAATGGCTTCGAAGAGCGGACGCATCGTGCCTTCGCGCACTTCGGGCGAGAGGCCCGCGTAGCCGTTCAGACCCGACGCATAAACGATCGGGAAGTCGAGCTGCTCTTCGGTCGCGCCGAGCTTGTCGAAGAGATCGAAAGTCTGGTTGATCACCCAGTCGATACGCGCGCCCGGACGGTCCACCTTGTTGATGACGACGATCGGCTTCAGACCCAGCGCGAGCGCCTTCTTCGTGACGAAGCGCGTCTGCGGCATCGGGCCTTCGACGGCGTCGACGAGCAGCAGCACGGAATCGACCATCGACAGCACGCGCTCCACTTCACCGCCGAAGTCGGCGTGGCCCGGCGTATCGACGATATTGATGTGCGTGCCTTCGTATTCGACGGCGCAGTTCTTCGCAAGAATCGTGATGCCACGTTCCTTTTCGATGTCGTTCGAGTCCATGACGCGCTCGGCGACCTGCTGGTTTTCCCGGAACGTGCCCGACTGGCGGAGCAACTGGTCGACGAGCGTGGTCTTGCCGTGGTCGACGTGGGCAATGATGGCGATATTGCGGAGGGCGCGAGTCATATAGAGATGTCTTGGTTGTGCGCCGTCGGAGCGAGTCTCTTCAGCGAGACTTCATGGCTCGGCAAACCCCCCTTGAAACCGTCATGCAAGCATGACTATGCGGGCCCGGCGCGGTGAGAACCGTAAATTATAGCACGCATGGATGTCGTTCCCTTGCAATAGGACTCAACCCGTAAGTCTTGGGTCTCGACCCTGCGCGTCGCAGCCGCGCAGGGTCGATTGTTAAGCGGTTTCAGAAAAGAGTCTTGCAGCGACTGAAACGCTTGCCTATAATCCTGCCTAGTCAACTATTGCAATCGCACAATTATTTCCATGAGCGACGCTCCGAAATCTGCGGCCATCGGCGACTATGTGTTCGCCGAGAGCGTCGGCTACCTGATAGGCCGGGTGCGCTCGACCATGTGGAACATGGTCACGCAACACACGACATCCGAACTCGGCATCACGAGCACACAGGCAAGCATCCTCTTCATGCTGGCAGTCGGCAAGTGCCTGACGGCCGCGGACATCGCTCGCGAATACGGGATCGACGCGAGCGCCGTGACGCGCCTCATCGACCGGCTGGAAAAGCGCGGCCTGCTCTCGCGCGTACGCAGCGAGGAAGACCGGCGCGTCGTGCGCCTCGCGCTGACGGACGAAGGCCAGGCAACGGCCGAGAAGATTCCCGCCATCTTTACGCGCGTGCTGGATAACCTGCTCGCGGGCTTCACGCCCGAAGAAGTGGGCTTCCTGAAAAGTATGCTGCGGCGGATTCTGGCAAATTCCTGCGATCCTTCCGTCGCGTCGCTGCTTCATGCCAACGATAAGCCTGGTACGTCATTGCGATGACAAGCAAATTTGTCATCGCGAGCCTACAAAATGATTGCAACGTCCATCTTTAATTCTCTTCTCAAGAGACGAGATATGAACCACCTTTCCTTGTCCGCGCTGCCCGGCGAGCGTCGCGTGAAGAGCGCCGTGGCTGCCGCGATGGCTGCGCTCGCGCTCGCGGGTTGCGCGAACTACGCGGGCATTTCGAGCGACAAGCAGATTGCCTCGCCTGAAAACTTCGATGCCACGCAGAGCCTGCCGGGACAAGGCGGCCAGTGGCCGGCGCTCGACTGGGCGAAGCAGTTTGGCGATCCGCAGTTGCCGCAACTGATCGACGAGGCGCTCGCGGACAATCCGACCATCGCGCAGGCGCAGTCGCGCATTGCGAAGGCGTCGGCGTATATCGAGACGTCGCGCTCGGCGCTCTATCCGAAGGTCAACGGATCGTATTCGTGGACGCGCGAGCTGTATTCGGCCAACGCGCTCTTCCCGCCTCCCTACGGCGGCACCTGGTACAGCGAGAACAACGTGCTCGCGAGCGCGTCGTGGGAACTCGATCTGTGGGGCAAGAACCGCTCGCGGCTGAACATGGCGGTGTCGCAGCAAAAAGCCGCCGAGGCGGACATGCAGCAGGCGCGCGTGACGCTGGCGACATCGGTCGCGCGCACGTATAACCAGCTTGCGCTGCTCTACGCATTGCGCGACGTCGCCCAGCGCGAGATCGCGAACCGCCAGGACGTCGGGCGCATCACGAACGGGCGCGTCGCGGCCGGGCTCGACACCAACGTCGAGCGACGCACCGCGGAAGGCAACGTCGCGACGAGCCAGACGAACTCGACCGAGCTCGACGGACAGATCGAAACCGTCCGCTATCAGCTCGCCGCGCTGCTCGGCAAGGGTCCGGACCGCGGCCTGCAGATCGCCAAGCCCGTGATCAATCCGGACGTCAACGTGGCGCTGCCCGACAACGTCCCCGCCGACCTCGTCGCGCGCCGCCCGGATATCGTCGCCGCGCGCTGGCAGGTCGAAGCCGCGACGCACAATATCAAGGAAGCGAAGGCCGAGTTCTTCCCGGACATCAACCTCGCGGCAGGCTTCGGTTTCGACGCTTTCGGCTGGGGCCGCTTCCTGCAGGCGAGCAGCCGCCAGATCCAGATCGGGCCGGCGATTCATCTGCCGATCTTCGATGCAGGCGCCCTGCGCGGCCAGTTGAAGGGCCGTTACGCCGACTTCGAGGGCGACGTCGCGAACTACAATCAGACGCTCATCAATGCGATGAACGACGTCGCGACCAATATTTCCGCGATCCGCTCGCTCGACAAGCAGATGGCCGACGCCCAGCGCGCACTCGCGGCGGCATCGAGCGCCTATCAGCTCGCGGTGATCCGCTACAAGGCCGGCCTGTCGCCGCAGTTGCAGGTGCTCAACGCCGACGAAAACCGCCTCGCCAACGAGCAGACCGTGACGAATCTGCGCCTGAAGCGCACCGATCTGCAAATCGCGCTGATCAAATCGCTCGGCGGTGGCTTCGACGCGACGAGCACGAATCTCGCGATCGGCGGTAACGGGCAGAATCCGGCGAGCACGCAAGCGGCAAATCAGGCCGCGCCGTCGAAGTAAGCCGCGCACAAGAACACGCATCAAGACCAATACGGATTATTCGGAGTCTTTCATGAGCGACCCTCAACAAACCGCCGCCGCGCCCGCGCCGAAGCAAAGCAACGGCAAACGCCGCCGGCTGATGACGCTGATCGTGCTCGTCATCATCATCGCCGCCGTCGCGTACGGGCTGTATTACTTCCTCGTCGCGCGCTTCCACGAAGCCACCGACGACGCCTATGTCAACGGCAACGTCGTGCAGATCACGCCGCAGGTCGTCGGCACGGTGATCTCGGTGAACGCGGACGACACGCAGACCGTGAAGGTCGGCGATCCGCTCGTCGCGCTCGATCCGGCCGACTCCAAGGTCGCGCTCGATCAGGCCGAGGCGAATCTCGCGCAGACCGTGCGTCAGGTACGCACGTTCTTCGTGAACAACAACCAGTACGAAGCGCAGATCGCGTTGCGCCGCTCGGATCTGTCGCGCGCGCAGGACGATCTGAAGCGCCGCATGCAGGTCGCGCAGACGGGCGCGGTGTCGCAGGAAGAAATCTCGCACGCCCGCGATGCGGTCCGTGGCGCGCAGGCCGCGCTCGACTCCGCCGAGCAGGAACTCGCGTCGAACCGTTCGCTCACGGCCAACACGACGATCGCCGATCATCCGAACGTGCTCGCCGCCGCCGCCAAGGTGCGCGACTCGTACATCAACTTCGCGCGCAACACGCTGCCGGCGCCGGTGACGGGCTATGTGGCGAAGCGCTCGGTGCAGGTCGGCCAGCGCGTCTCGCCGGGCAATCCGCTGATGGCGATCGTGCCGCTCAACGGCGTGTGGGTCGACGCGAACTTCAAGGAAGTGCAGTTGAAGCACATGCGCCTCGGGCAACCCGTGGAACTGACGGCCGACCTGTACGGTTCGAGCGTCGTGTATCACGGCAAGGTCATCGGCTTCTCGGCCGGCACGGGCTCGGCGTTCTCGCTGCTGCCCGCGCAGAACGCGACGGGTAACTGGATCAAGGTCGTCCAGCGTCTGCCGGTGCGTATCCAGCTCGATCCGAAGGAACTGGAACAGCATCCGCTGCGCATCGGCCTTTCGATGAACGTCGACGTGACGATCAAGAACGAGGAAGGCGGCCAGCTCGGCAACGCGCAGAACACGGTCTACCAGACCAACGTGTTCGACAACTACGGCGCGCAGGCCGATCAGGAAATCGCGCGCATCATCCAGCAGAACGCGGGCACGGGCGCGGGTTCGTCGGCGCAGAACACGCCGTCGTCGGCGCGCGGTAAGGCGACGAAGTCCGCATCCGCCGCCAAGCTGATGTAAGCGGATTCGCCTCATGTCTTCGCAAAACGTCGTTCACCCGCCGCTGTCGGGCGGAAAGCTCGTCATCGGGACGATTGCCGTATCGCTCGCCGTGTTCATGAACGTGCTCGACACGTCGATCGCGAACGTCTCGATTCCGTCGATCTCCGGCGACCTCGGCGTGTCGTCGGATCAGGGCACGTGGGTCATCACGTCGTTCGCGGTAGCGAATGCGATCTCGGTACCGCTCACCGGCTGGCTTACGCAGCGCATCGGCCAGGTGCGGCTGTTCCTCGGCTCGATCATCCTTTTCGTGCTCGCGTCGTGGCTCTGCGGCCTCGCGCCGACGCTGCCGTTCCTGCTCGCCGCGCGCGTGCTGCAAGGCGCCGTCGCTGGCCCGATGATCCCGCTGTCGCAGACGCTCCTGCTCGCGAGCTATCCGCGCGAAAAAGCGCCGATGGCGCTCTCGATGTGGTCGATGACCACGCTCATCGCGCCGGTCGCGGGCCCGGTGCTCGGCGGCTGGATCTCCGACAACATCTCGTGGCCGTGGATCTTCTACGTGAACATCCCGGTCGGTATCGCGGCGGCGCTCGCCACCTTCGCGATCTTCCGCGACCGCGATTCCGCGATCCGCAAGGCGCCGATCGACACCGTCGGGCTCGCGCTGCTCGTGATCTGGGTCGGCTCGCTGCAGGTCATGCTCGACAAGGGCAAGGATCTCGACTGGTTCAACTCGACGACGATCGTCGTGCTCGCGCTGATCGCGGTGATCTCGTTCGCGTTCTTCATCGTGTGGGAGCTGACGGCGGAGCATCCGGTCGTGGATCTGTCGCTGTTCGAATTGCGCAATTTCACGGGCGGGACGATCGCGCTGTCGATCGGCTACGGGCTCTATTTCGGCAATCTCGTGCTGCTGCCGCTGTGGCTGCAAACGGATATCGGCTACACCGCGACGAACGCCGGCCTCGTGATGGCGCCGGTCGGCCTGTTCGCGATCCTGCTTTCGCCGATCACCGGCAAGTTCCTGCCCCGAACCGATCCGCGCTATATCGCGACCGCCGCGTTTCTCGTGTTCGCGCTGTGCTTCTGGATGCGCTCGCGTTATACGACGGGCGTCGATACCTGGGCGCTCACGGTGCCGACGGTGATTCAGGGCATCGGCATGGCGGGCTTCTTCATTCCGCTCGTGTCGATCACGCTGTCGGGTTTGCCGGGGCATCGGATTCCGGCGGCGTCGGGCTTGTCGAACTTCGTGCGGATCATGTGCGGCGGCATCGGCACGTCGATTTTCTCGACCGCGTGGGAACATCGTTCGATCGTGCATCACGCGCAACTCGTCGAGCAGGCGAACTCGTATAACCCTGTCTTCGCAAACTCGATGCAGCAGATGGGCGCGCTCGGCTTCTCGAAGGATCAGACCTACGGCCTGTACAACAGCATGGCGACGCAGCAGGCCGCGCAGCTCGGCGTGAACGACATGTTCTATATCTCGGCGGGGATTTTCGTCGCGCTGATCGCGCTGATCTGGATCACGCGGCCCGAGCGTTCGGGCGGTGGGGATTCGGCAGCGGCGGCATCGGCGGCGCACTGACCGAATTGCCGCTCGTGGAATGAAGAGAGCCCGGTCGATCGCTCAACCGGGCTCTTTTTTATTGCGCCGTGACGATCAATCGTTCGGGCGCGAGCACACCTTCGCCCGCACGCGCCACGCCGAGCAGGCGACCGCCTTCTCGCGCATAGACACGCACGCGACCTTCTTCGAGGCGCGTTTGCACGACGTCCGCGAGCCGCAAGCGCTGGCCGTGAAGAAAGCGCTGGGTCGCTTCGTCGTTCAGTTCAACCGCGGGAAAGGTGGACAGAAGCGCGTCGACAGGCTGAAGCCGTGCATCGCGCTCCGCTTCGTTCATGCCAATGAGTTCGTCCAGCGTGACCGCGTGCTCCAGCGTCAACGCGCCGACGCCCGTGCGCCGCAGCGCCGTCAGATGCGCGCCGCAACCGAGCGCCTCGCCGATATCTTCCGCCAGCGTGCGCACGTATGTGCCCTTGCTGCACGTCACGCGAAACGTCACGAGCGGCAGCGAGCACGAGAGCAACTGCAACGCGTGAATCGTCACCTGACGGCCTTCGCGTTCCACCGTCTGACCTGCACGAGCGTATTCGTAGAGCGGCTTGCCGTCGCGTTTCAGCGCGGAGTACATCGGCGGAACCTGCGTGATTTCGCCGAGAAACTTCGTCATCGCTTCTGAAACCGCGGCCTGGTCGCACGTTACGTCACGCGTGTCGATGGCCTCGCCTTCGGCATCGCCGGTCGTCGTGCGGATGCCGAGACGCATGGTCGCTTCGTAAGTCTTGTCCGCTTCGAGCAGGTCTTGCGAGAACTTCGTCGCCTCGCCAAAACAAAGCGGCAGCAAACCCGTCGCGAGCGGATCGAGCGTGCCGGTGTGGCCCGCCTTCTTCGCGAGATAAATCCGCTTCGCCTTGATGAGCGCATCGTTGCTCGACAGCCCGAGCGGCTTGTCCAGCAGCAGCACGCCGTCCAGCGCGCGGCGCGCAATCTTCGGCCGCGCCTGTTTTTCCGTGCCACTCATGGCTTACTTGCCTTCCTGATCGTCGTCCGCGTCCTTCGCGCGCGAGGCGTTCGCTTCGTCGATCAGACGCGACATCTCGACGGCCTTCTCGATCGTCTGGTCGTAGTGGAAATGCAGCGTGGGCACCGTATGGATATGCAGGCGCTTGAACAGCATATTGTGCAGATGTCCCGCCGCGTGATTCAAACCTTGCTCGGTCTGTTTCGGATCGCCGGTGAGCGTCGTGAAATAGATCTTCGCGTGCGCGTAGTCGGGCGTGAGCTCGACGCTCTGAATCGTCACGAGACCCACGCGCGGGTCTTTGACCTCGCGCATGAGTTCCGAAAGATCGCGCTGGATCTGGTCCGCAATCTGCACGTTGCGGTTCGGGGATGTCCGTTTTTTTGCCATGATGTCGTTTCCGTGTTTCTTTTCTTGCCGCCCGATGCAAAAAGGGCGGAGCGAGCCGCCAGGCTCACCCCGCCCTTTTATCGGCGGCTAGCGCATTACAGTGTGCGAGCCACTTCCGTCACTTCGAAGACTTCGAACTGGTCGCCTTCCACGATGTCGCTGAAGTTCTTGATCGACATACCGCACTCGAAGCCCTGACGCACTTCCTTGACGTCGTCCTTGAATCGCTTGAGCGAATCGAGCTCGCCGGTGTGGATCACGACGTTGTTGCGGATCACGCGCACCGACGAGGAACGCTTGACGACGCCGTCCGTGACCATACAACCCGCGATCAGACCGACCTTCGGCACGCGAATGACCTGACGCACCTCGACCATGCCCGTTACCGTCTCGCGCTTCTCCGGCGCGAGCATGCCGGACATCGCTGCCTTCACCTCATCCACTGCGTCATAGATGATGTTGTAGTAGCGGATGTCGATGCCGTTCGACTCGGCCAGCTTGCGGGCTTGCGCATCCGCACGCGTGTTGAAGCCGATGATGACGGCCTTCGACGCCGTCGCCAGGTTGACGTCCGATTCGCTGATCGCGCCGACCGCGCTGTGCACGATCTGCACACGCACTTCGTTGGTCGAGAGCTTCTGCAGCGACTGAACCAGCGCTTCCTGCGAACCCTGCACGTCCGCCTTGACGATGAGCGGCAGGTTCTGCACTTCGCCTTCGCCCATCTGCTCGAGCATGTTCTCGAGCTTGGCGGCCTGCTGCTTCGCCAGCTTGACGTCGCGGAACTTGCCTTGACGGAACAGCGCGATTTCGCGCGCCTTGCGCTCGTCCGGCAGCACGATGACTTCCTCGCCCGCCGCCGGCACTTCCGACAGACCCTGGATTTCCACCGGGATCGACGGACCTGCCGTTTTCGTCGGCTTGCCGGTTTCGTCCAGCATTGCGCGCACGCGGCCGTAGGCGCTGCCCGCGAGAACCACGTCGCCGCGATTCAGCGTGCCCGACTGCACCAGAATGGTCGCGACCGGACCCTTGCCCTTGTCGAGCTTGGCTTCGATCACGAGGCCCTTCGCGGCTGCCTCGACCGGTGCGGTCAGTTCCAGCACTTCGGCTTGCAGCGACACGTTTTCCAGCAGATCGTCGATGCCGCGGCCGGTCTTCGCCGACACTTCGATGAACGGCGAATCGCCGCCGTACTCTTCCGGCACCACGCCTTCCGCGACGAGTTCCTGCTTCACGCGGTCGGGGTTGGCTTCCGGCTTGTCGATCTTGTTGATCGCGACGACGATCGGCACGCCGCCCGCCTTCGCGTGGGCGATCGCTTCCTTCGTCTGCGGCATCACGCCGTCATCCGCTGCAACCACCAGAATGACGATGTCGGTTGCCTTCGCACCGCGCGCACGCATGGCCGTGAAGGCCTCGTGACCCGGCGTGTCGAGGAAGGTGATGACGCCGCGCGGCGTTTCGACGTGATACGCGCCGATATGCTGCGTGATGCCGCCCGCTTCGCCCGCCGCCACTTTCGCGCGACGGATGTAGTCCAGGAGCGAGGTCTTGCCGTGGTCGACGTGACCCATGACGGTGACGACCGGCGGACGCGGCAGCTTCTCTGCCGTGTCTTCCGTGGCTTCGCCTTCGACGAGCAGCGCTTCCGGATCGTCCAGCTTTGCCGCGACCGCGCGATGGCCCAGTTCCTCGACGACGATCATCGCCGTTTCCTGGTCCAGCACCTGGTTGATCGTGACCATCTGGCCGAGCTTCATCATCACCTTGATGACTTCCGAAGCCTTCACCGACATCTTGTGCGCGAGGTCGGCCACCGAGATGGTTTCCGGCACATGCACTTCACGGATGATCGGCTCGGTCGGCGCCTGGAACGTGGTCTGATCCTGATGCTTGCCGCGACCCTTCGGACCGCCGCGCCAGCCGCGATCGACGCCGCCGCTCGAATCGCCACGGGTCTTCATGCCACGGCGCTTCGATGCGTCGTCCTGCTGCCAGCCGCCCTTGCCAGCCTTCTTCTTGTCGCCAGCGCCAGCCGGAGCCGTCGATGCAGGAGCGGTCGTGCCAGGCGCAGCCGGCTTCTTCGCCGCCGCGGGACGTGCCGCCTGCGCGCCTTCCGGTCGCGCGGGCTTGTGCAGCGTGCCCTTCGCTTCGGCGGCCTTCGCCGCTTCCACCGGCTTCGGTGCGGGCGCGGGTTCCGGCGCCTTCACCTGCGCCTTGCGCGGGGTGTTCATCATTTCGCGGATGGCACGCGCTTCGGCTTCCGCCGCCGCACGACGCTTCGCGATGGCTTCCTGCTCCAGGCGCGCCTTGTCGGCCTTTGCCTTCGCGTCTTCTTCCGCCTTCTTCGCGGCTTCACGCTGAGCAGCACGTTCACTCGCGGCCTTCTCTTCCGCTGCCTTTTCGGCGGCTTCGCGCTGGGCGGTATCGTCCTGCTTCGGTTCCGGCTTGGCTTCCACCGCCGGCTGCGTACGCGCTTCCTGACGCGCGGACTGCGCCGCACGCGAGATTTCCGCCGCCTGAGCCGCAGCCGCCGCACGGCGCGCGGCTTCCTCTTCCTGCTTCTTGCGCTCGGCTTCCGCCGCTTCCTCGCGGGCGCGGCGCTCGGCTTCCTCGCGTTCGAGCTTCGCCTGTTGCTCCTTCAGCTCGCGCTCTTCGCGTTCGAGCTGCTCGGCGGCGTGACGCGCTTCTTCCTCGCGGCGCTGCAGTTCGGCCTCGTCGACTTCCGGCTCTTCGACGTGATTCGGCGCCGCCTCGGCCTGCTCGAGACCGGGTTCGTCGCGCTTCACGAAAACACGCTTCTTGCGCACCTCGACCTGAATGGTGCGAGCTTTACCCGTTGCGTCGGATTGTTTGATTTCCGACGTATGCCGGCGGGTCAAAGTGATCTTGCGCTTGTCGGCGTCGGCGGAACCGTGCGACTTGCGCAAATGATCGAGCAGACGCGCCTTGTCCGTTTCAGACAGGTCGTCATTCGCGCTCGCTTTCTGGACGCCAGCCGCCTGCAACTGCTCGAGCAGGACGCCCGCAGGCATTTTGAGTTCCGCGGCAAATTGGGCTACGTTGTTACTCGCCATTCATTCCTCTTGATGCAAGGACATATCCTTGCGGTTAGATCGGGGTCACGCGGCCAAACAGGCCGCCAAATATCAGTGCGCCATGGTCATTTCTCACTGGAACCAGTGTTCACGTGCTTTCATGATCAACGCCTTAGCGGCATCCTCTTCCATACCGGTCATTTCGACCAGTTCATCGACTGCCAGCTCCGCGAGGTCGTCGCGGGTCTGAATCTGGTGCTCCGCGAGCTTTGCAAGCAGCTCGTTGTCCATGCCGTCGAGACTCTTCAGCTCGAGCGCGACGCCTTCCACTTTCTCTTCGTTGGCGATCGCCATCGTGAGCAGCGCGTCGCGTGAGCGATTGCGCAGCTCGTGCACGGTGTCTTCGTCAAAGGCTTCGATTTCGAGCATTTCGTTGAGCGGCACGTAGGCGATTTCTTCGAGGCTCGTGAAGCCCTCGTCGATCAGGATGTCGGCGACTTCCTCGTCCACATCCAGACGCGCCATGAACAGGTCGCGCAACTTGCCACGCTCTTCGTTCTGCTTCAACGCCGACTCGTCCGGCGTCATGATATTGATTTGCCAGCCGGTGAGTTCGCTTGCGAGTCTCACGTTCTGGCCGGCGCGGCCGATGGCGACGGCGAGCTCGTTTTCGTCCACGACGACGTCCATCGAGTGCTTTTCTTCATCGACGACGATCGACTGAACGGCTGCCGGCGCGAGGGCGCCGATAACGAACTGCGCGGGATCTTCCGACCATAGCACGATGTCGACGTTCTCGCCACCGAGCTCGTTACGCACGGCCTGCACGCGCGAACCGCGGATGCCGACGCACGTGCCGATCGGGTCGATGCGCTTGTCGTAGGCGATCACCCCGATTTTCGCACGCACGCCGGGATCGCGCGCGGCTGCCTTGATTTCCAGCAGGCCCTGTTCGATTTCCGGCACTTCCAGTTCGAAGAGCTTCATCAGGAACTCGGGCGCGGTGCGCGAGAGCTCGATCTGCGGACCACGCGCGGTGCGGTCGACCTTCGCGATATACGCGCGCACGCGGTCGCCCACGCGCAGATTTTCCTTCGGAATAAGCTGGTCGCGGCGCAGCAGCGCTTCGACACGGCCCGACTCGACGATGAAATTGCCCTTGTCCAGGCGCTTCACCGAGCCGGTCATGATCTTTTCGCCGCGCTCGAGGAAGTCGTTCAGGATCTGCTCGCGCTCGGCGTCGCGCACCTTCTGCAGGATGACCTGCTTGGCGGCCTGCGCGCCGATGCGGCCAAATTCGATCGACGGAATCGGCTCCTCGATGAAGTCGTCCACCTCTGCGTCGGGCTTCTGTTCCTTCGCTTCGAACAGCAGGATTTCCTGATCCGGCTCTTGCAGGCCGGCCTCGTCCGGCACGACGCGCCAGCGGCGGAAGGTTTCATGCTCGCCGCTCTCACGGTCGATAGCGACGCGGATATCCACGTCTTCCTCGAAGAGCTTCTTCGTTGCGGAAGCAAGCGCAGCTTCCAGCGCTGCGTACACGACGTCCTTGTTGACGTTCTTTTCGCGTGCCAGCGCATCCGCCAGCATCAATACTTCGCGACTCATTGTTTGCGGCTCCTAAAATCAACCTTGGGGACGAGACGTGCCTTATCGAGGTCCGCGAGCGTGAAATCGAGCATCGCGGCGCCGTCCTTCCCTTCAAATTCCAATCCGATCGTTTCGCCGTCAGGGGCGTGCAAGATGCCACGGAACGATTTGCGCCCGTCCAGCGGCTTTTTCAACGTGATGGAGACTTCGCTCCCCGCGAAGCGCTCGAAATCCGCCAGTTTCTTGAGCGGGCGGTCGAGCCCCGGCGACGATACCTCGAGCCGGTCGTAATCGATGTTCTCGACTTCGAGCAAATATTGGAGCTGGCGCGTGACCTTCTCGCAGTCTTCGATGGCGATACCAGCCGGCTGGTCGATATATATACGCAGCATGCCGCCTCCCGAACGCTCGAGATCGACAAGCTCGTAGCCAAGGCCCGAGACCGTGGTTTCTATCAATTCCGTCAGTTGCACAGTAACTCCAAGGTGTTTCGCGCGCTCCACGCAAAAACACCTGCGAGCGAGCGCCTTCATGCGGGCGCGCACCCTGCTCCCGAGATGCCGAACCGAATAGCCAAAAAAAAATGGGCGCAACGCCCATCATCTTCAACCGAGGTCGCACCCGGGCAGCGAAAAAAACTACGTGCCCAGCGACTTCATGATTTTAGCCATTTTTCAGGATAAACGCAAACGTAACGCGCGCTTTCAGCCCTGTTGAGCCCAATTTCACGTCGATTCGTCTTCGTGATCCCGAAGAGTAAAAGCGCTTGTTTTCGCCATCGGAAACAGGTGCGGCCATCGCACCCGATTCCCAATGGCGTTTTTGCATTTCTTTGCGCTTTGCTGTGCTCAGCGGCCGCGCGAGCGATTGCGCGCGCCCCGGCCGGCGCCGCCGCCCGGCTTGCCCTGCGACGGGCCCTGCTGTGCGCCGCCCTGGCGATTGCCACGCGGCGCATTGCCGCCCGCAGCACGCTTGCCAGCGCCGCTGCCGCCCATGCCCGGCGCGCCGCCTTGCGGACGAGCGCCGCGCGGACCCGGCCGGCCGCCGCCACCGTTAGCCCGGTTGCCGTTCGGCTCGTTGCCCGCGCGATTGCCGTTTGCTTCGCGGCCGCCGCGACGGCCCATGCCGCCCGGATTGCCTGTTCCCGTGTTGGCGCCGAATCCGCCGCCCATGCCGCCGAGCCCGAAGCCGCCGGCCACGCCGCCGGGCTGACCGCGCCGTCCGCCGCGTCCCGGCGTCTGCTGCTGGGCCATGCGCGAGTGCGAGCTCAGCACCGGTTCGCGTGTGATGAAGCCCATCGACGTCTGCATCGGATCGGGTTGCACGCGCGGCGCCGCACTGCGCCCACCCTTCTCGGCTGTCGGCAGCTTCAGGCCGACCGACTCCAGCAGGCTGCGCACCTCATTGTCTTCGAGCTCCTCCCAGCGACCGCGCTTCAGGCCACGCGGGAGCGCGATCGGACCATGACGCGTACGGATCAGGCGGCTCACCATCAGTCCCGCGGCCTCGAACATGCGGCGCACTTCGCGATTGCGGCCTTCGGCCAGCGCGACGTGATACCAGTGATTCGTGCCTTCGCCGCCACCGTCCTGAATGCGCAGGAAGTTGGCGGGACCGTCGTCGAGTTCGACGCCCTTCAAGAGCTTCTGCTTCATCCCCTCAGACAGCTGGCCGACCACGCGCACCGCATATTCACGCTCGACGCTGTAGCGCGGATGCATGAAGCGGTTCGCCAGATCGCCCGACGTCGTGAGCAGCAGGAGACCTTCCGTGTTGAAATCGAGACGGCCGACCGCGAGCCATTTGGCGGTTTTCATCGACGGCAGCTTGTCGAACACGGAAGGACGGCCTTCCGGGTCCGCGTGGCTGACGATCTCGCCCGTCGGCTTGTGATAGAGCAGGATACGCGGCGGCTTGCTCGCGAGCTTGCGCTTGAGCGGCTTGCCGTTGATGCGCACCTGATCGCTCGGCATGATGCGCTGGCCGATATGCGCCGGCTCGCCGTTCACCGACACGCGGCCGGCGATGATCAATTCTTCCATGTCGCGACGCGAGCCCATGCCTGCGTCGGCGAGCACCTTGTGCAGCTTCGGCGCGTCGTCGTCCGGTTCCAGCACGCGCTTTTGCTGCGGGGCGTTGCGGCCGCGTCGCAGCATCGGGGCGCGCACGCCGCCCGAGCCGTTGTCGGCGTCGAAGGCCGGCGAGGTCACGTAGGCGAAGACGTCGTCGACGGCGGCAGCGGCCGCGCTCTCGACCGTCGCGGGCCCCGAGTCATTGGCGTTGCGCTTGCCGCCGCGCTTTTGCTGCGGCGGGTTTTTGCGCCGTCCACCTTCACGCGGCGCGGATGCCTCGGCCTGCACGACCGGTTCATCCGCCGCTTCGGCACTGGCCTCGCCAGCATCGGCGCGCGCGTTCTTGCGGCCGCGCGGACTCGCGCCTTCGCTCTTGCGCGGTTTTGCGGCCGGGTCTTTGCGCGGAGTGCGCACCTGCGCCGCGACGACGCCATCGGGCGGCGTCTCGCTCACGGCGCCCGGCACGCTTTCGTCCTTGGTCTTCGCGACAGCGCGACGCCGTGCGATCAGGCTGCGCGGCCCGCGGCGCAGTCCGCGGCGCGGCCGGTCCTCGCCCTCGCCGCTTTCATCGGCGCGATCGGCGCGCGTGCGTTCGCCGGCGTCGGCCGACTCGGATGCGTCCGCGGCATGCGCCGGGCGCGCGGATTCAGGCGAATCGCTGTCGTGGGAGTGTGTCAAAACAACCTCAAATGTCGAATCGCGCGCCCGTCGCGGGCGCGTCTAAAAATCCGCTGATCGGTCCGGCTGGTCGTCTCGAGATGATCTTTATGGAGAGCCGGGTTGTGCGATCAGGGGCGTTGCAATTGCGTCAGGCGCGGCGCGCCGTCGGTTCTTCGGAGTCGTCGTCCAGTTCTGCGTCGTTCGATGGACTTGCGTCTCTTTCCTCTTCACGCGGCATCGACACGGGTGCGTCGTGCGTGGTGCTCAGCGACTGCGCGTGAATCCCGGGCGGCAATGCGACGCGCTCGTTCAGCGCGTCCGCATGTTCCGTTCCGAGTGTTTCCTGCTGTTCTTCTGCCTGTTCTTGCTCTGCCGGGACATCGGCTGCGCTCTCATCGCCGCCGGATGTCTCGGCTTCGACGGTTTCAGCCGACTGCGCCGCTTCAACGGGGTTGACCGGCGCGGCGGCATCGTGTTCCCCGTTATTCGCAGCTTCGACTGTGTCCTGCGCCTGAGCGCTCGCCGGCTGCGCGTCCCCGGCGATGCTGTCCGGGAATTCGATCGAATGCTGCGCGAGCAGCGATGCCTCGAGTTGCGCCGTTGGATTGTCCAGCGCGGGTAACTCGTCGAGCGCGGTCAGACCGAGATCGTCGAGAAACTGTTTGGTCGTCGCGTACAGCGCCGGACGGCCCGGCACGTCGCGATGACCGATCACCTCGATCCAGCCACGGTCTTCCAGTTGCTTCACGACTTGCGTGTTCACCGTCACGCCGCGAATCTCTTCGATATCGCCCCGCGTAACCGGCTGCCGATACGCAATGATCGCCAGCGTTTCGAGTACGGCCCGCGAATACCTCGGCGGCTTTTCGGGGTGCAGCCGATCGAGATAAGCCCGCATCGCCGGCTTGCTCTGAAAACGCCAGCCCGAGGCGAGCGCCACGAGTTCGACACCGCGTCCCGACCAGTCGGCCTTGAGCGCTTCGAGCAACGTGCGAACGGTATCCGCCGAAATGTCGTCGGCGAATAGCTTGCGCAATTCATTCAGCCTCAGCGGTTCCTGCGCGCAAATCAAGGCAGTCTCGAGGACGATCTTCGCCTCTTGGGTATTCATGCAGCTTGGGTCAACCCTGTATGGTCAATGATTCAATTCAAAATCGGGCTTGCGCAGGACCGAACGCCACCAAACTGGTGCGAACGATAAAGCTGGACGCGGAGTTTCAAGACGCGCTCGCCCGATTGTAATCGGTCATATTGATTGGGAGCACGCACCGGGGAGAGGCGATATTGGGCGATCGGTGAGCGAATCGCCGGGCCATCCCAGCCGGACGAGGTGGCGCTTTCATAGGCGAAAGCGCGTGACTGAGCGCCATATTACGCAAAAACAACCGGGGCGTAAAGGTGAACGCTTCAAGCTCTACCCAACTCACTCGACGCCGGCACAACTCAGGCGACGGCGCGCGCCGCCAGGAAACGCTGCAAACGCTCGACGCCCGCGTCGAGCCGCGCGGGATCGCACGCGTAGCACCAGCGCACGAAACCTTCGCCTTCCGGGCCGAACGCACTTCCCGGCGCGAGACCGAGCCTGGCTTCGCGCACGAGCGACTTGCATAGTTCGAGACTGCTTCGCGCGCCCGGCAGCGAGAAGAACAGATACATCGCGCCGTCCGGTGCGCGGACGTCGACGCCTTCGATCGTCTGCAAAGCATTCACCAGATGATCGCGGCTCGCGCGCAAATCGGCGACAAGCGTCTGCGTGAAGCGCTCGCCGTCTTCCACCGCGACGACGCCCGCCTGCTGCACGAACGACGGCGCGCACGAGGTGTTGTATTCCACGAGCTTGCCGAGGTCCTCCATCAACTGCGTCGGCGCAACGATCCAGCCGAGCCGCCAGCCAGTCATCAGCCATGCTTTCGAAAACGAATTCACCGCGATCACACGTTCGTCGCGCGCGGCGAGATCGAGAAAGGAAGGTGCGACGGACATGCCCTCGCCGTAATACAGACGCTCATAGACTTCGTCCGCGACGATCCAGATGCCGTGACGGCGGCAATGCTCCAGCACGATGCGTTGATCTTCGCGCGCCATCGTCCAGCCGGTCGGGTTGTTCGGCGAATTGATCATCAGCATGCGCGTGTCCGGCGTAAGCGCCGCGAGCAGGCGGTCGAGGTCGAGCGTCCAGCCGCGCGCGTCATAAGTCAGCGAGACCGTGTCGACACTCGCGCCGAGGATCTTCGGAATTTCGACGAGATTCGGCCAGAGTGGCGTCACCGCGACGACCCGGTCGCCCGCTCCAACGACGAGTTGCGCCGCGAGCATCAGCGCATTCACGCCGGCGCTCGTGACGGCGATGTGCGCTGGCGTCGTCGCGCCATGCAGCGCACTCACGTAACGACTGAGCGACTCACGCAGGGGCGCGATGCCGAGATTGTGCGTGTAGAAGGTGGCGCCGTCGGCGAGTGCGCGGCTCGCGGCGTCGCGAATGAACTGCGGCGTCACGCGGTCCGATTCGCCGAACCAGAACGGAAGCACGTCGGGTACGCCGAAGCCCGCGTTCGCGACCTCGCGGATCTGCGACGGCCTCAAGGCCCGCACCGCGGCGCGGGCGTTCGGCGCACCGGATCCGTGCACGCCAGCCAGCTGGCTCAGCTCGCTGATCACCGCTCCTTCCGACTCACTCATCGATCGCCCCATCGTCTTGTCTTAAAAAAGGAAGTCTAACGCGTGTCCCGCGTTTTCCCAGTCGGCCGAACGGCCTAGGCGAGGTCTTCCGCACGCCTCGGCAACGACGCGATCAGCGACCAGACCGATTCCGCCGCCGGCGACAGCGAACGATCGCGCCGGCGCACGAGCTCCACGGTCCGCTCGGCGCGCGGTTCGAGCGGCAATGCCACAAGCGACGAGTCCGCCGGCAGCGGCAGCGCCAGCCACGGCAAGACGCTTACGCCGACGCCCGCCTCCACGAGCCCGAACACGGTCGCCGAGTGGCCGAGTTCCTGCACGACCTGCGCTTCGACGCCGTGCTCGTGCATCACGGCATCGATGATTGGCCGGCTTCCGGATGCGTAGTCGAGCATGACGAGCCGCTCGCCGGCAAGCGCTGCCCACGGCACCGCAGCCTCGCGCCCGAGCCGATGGTCGCGCCGCGCGACGAGACAGAACGAATCGGTCATCACGGGCTCGCCATGCAGATCGTCGGAGGAAAACGGGCCGATCACCACGCCGAAATCGACTTCACCGGACTTGACCTTGCGCAGGACGTCGGACTGGACGTCGTCGCGCAAACTCAGCGTGATCAGCGGAAACTGACGCAGGCACGTCGCGAGCACCCGCGGCATCAGGCGGCACGCGACGGTCGGGCTCGCGGCGACGATCACGCGTCCGCGACGCTGCTCACCGAGATCACGCACCTCGCGCAGCGCTTCGTCCAGATCCGCCAGAAGACGCGACACAGTGCCGACCAGGTTCGCGCCGACGTCGGTCAGCAGCACCTCGCGCGTCGTCCGGTCGATCAGTTTGAGGCCTATCTCCCCTTCCAGTTCGCGCACGCAGCGGCTGACCGCCGACTGAGTCAGACCGATCTCATCGCCCGCGCGGCTGAAGCTGCGCAGTCTCGATACTTCGATGAAGACGCGCAGTTGCCGCAACGTCACGTTCAAGGGCGCGCTCATTCAAATTGCTCATCAATTAGCCTGTTTCATGCGAAATTATAACGGCCTATTGGTGTGATTTCATGCGCGAACGTACGTTTCGCTGCGGTGCAGCAAATTGCCGAAACGCACGCTGGATGGGCCTATTGCACTTGATTGGTGATTGTCCCGATTTCTTAATCAGTCTGTTTCGGGTCTGATACGGGCCATGCTGACATCGCGTCAGCCTACTGCCATGCGGGTTTCCCGGATTTCGCGACATGCATGGCACGGTTCTCGCATTTCATTGCGCACAGAGGTCGGGGCCATACGCGGTTATATCGAACATTCGTCCGCCGCAACCGCTCCGGCCTCCTTCCCAGGTATTCGTTTTTCGAATTCCGCCCAGAGTGCGCGGCGCGGGGCAGCGCACCGGGGTTAGCTTCGCTGAGGTGAGATATGGTGCTGTTCGACGATTTGAGAGATAACGAGTGGGCGCTGGTCGAGGCGTTGTTCTGTTCCGAGCCGGCGCGTAGCGAACGGCGTGGACGTCCGCGCGTCGAAGCGCGAGCTGTGGTCAACGCGGTTTTGTGGGTGCTGTCGACTGGCGAAGGCTGGTCGAAGTTGCCCGGACGCTATCCGTCCCCGCCGACCTGCCGCCGCCGCTTCGATGAATGGCAGGCGGACGGTACGCTGGCCGAAATCGTGAAGCGCCTTTCCAGCAACGGCCGTGAAGTGTCGCTGCGCGGGCGCATCGGTTCGAGCGCCGCGAAACCGCCGGCGCCGCCGAGTCGGGATCGTCTGCGCGGCGCGTTCTGGACGAATCCGGAATCGTGGCGCGCTCCGGCGAAGATGGCCTGACCGGATTCGCTTCTTCGAAGCCGGCGCTGCCGGCTTCACGCAGACGTTTTGCCTCTCGCGCAGGCCTTGGCCTGCGCGAAATCCAGTCCTTCCGAATTCGTCGCGCCGACGCCACAGCCGGCGCGGGCCAGCCGTCCGGCGTGAGGCCACGACGAAACAACTCTTTACCATTCCTTACAGCGCTACCGCTGATCACAGCATAGCTTGGTGAATGATCGAACAGGCCCCACGAAGGCTTCGAGGATTTCACCATGAAGGCATCGACTCTGCTCGTGCACGGCGCGTTCGTCGCGCTGACGAGCACTGCGGCGATGAGCCAGGCCCAGCCCCCGCCGCCTGCATCCGATTTCCACGTGACTACGAAGGCCTCGATGGCCGCGTCGCAGAACGCCGGCCGGAGTCGCGATGCCGCGCCACCCGCGCCGCGTGGCGATCTGCGGGGCGACATCGCGAATAACGCGCGCCCACGCCCCGATTCGGAACGCGATCCGCACTTGCAGCATCGCTGAGTTTTCGCTGCAGGACGATGCGCGCTTCAAGGAACCACTTCGGCGCGCGCCAGTCACACCCCATGCCATGAACAGCGCGTGGCAACAGTGATATCCGGTCTGCCCGTGTCGTTCGCGATACGGGCACTTTTTTGGCTGAGCGTCGACTGCAGGCCGATTGTCGGCTTTTTCGTTTGACGACAACCCGCCCTCGACCCGTCTGTCGACTGTCGAAGGCTTCCGGGCGTACCCGGAAGTACTAGACTCGCGCCTCCAGAACCGCTTCCTGACCGCCGAACGTGTAACGTTCAGCACGACGCAAGTCCCAGTCGCTGGAGCGCTCGTCGCGCGAGAGCCGCGAGAATTCGTGCTTGCCGCGCTCGGTGACGACCGCGATGTCGACGGGAGCATGAAATCCAGGCGCGGGCGCCACGGTGCGCTGCCGGGTGAGTTCGAGCAAACCGAGCGCGCGCAGGAGGTCGAAAACGTTGGGACGTTTCGCCCAGGGAACCTGACGATACTGCGCACGGCGAAGTGCTTCGAGTACAACTTCGTTGGAATACGTGGTCATCTCGTTCTTTCTTCCTGTGCAGCCATGACGACGCCCGTGACGGTCGCAAAACGGGCCGCGACGTCGACTAAACGCGGCGCGCCGAATCTCGTCTGCGATGACGACTCGCAGCCGAATGTTTGGCCGCCGCTTGCGTTAGGTGCTGCTTTCTATTACAAGCCCCCGTTGAGAGCGCGCTAATCACGCGCTTTACTGCGACATCCGCCGATGCGTTCCAAAGCACGCGATGACGGAACGAATTGCCCTCAAACCAATACGTTACCCCAATCAAATTGGTTCTATTCACTTTATTGCTGCTTTTTTTTGCATTATTTGCGCTGTGGCGACGCCGCCGCACCCAGATCGCGATCGCCGTGGCGGCGTTCGCGTGGGCGATGGGCGCGGGCTGGCTCGCGACTCCGCTGCTCGATCTCGCGCAGCACGGCTATCGTCATACCGACGTGCCGTCGTTCGCCCCTCAGACGACGATGGTGCTGATGGGCGGCGGCACCGCTCGCAGCGACGCGGGACTCGTTCCGCAGTTCAATGCGATGCGCCGCATCGCCGCCATCGGGAAGCTTTATCGCGAGTGCCGCGAAACCGGCGCGTCGTGCAAGGTGATCCTGAGCGGCGGCGACCCGCAGCGCCACGGGCAGGCCGAAGCTGACAATTACGCGCCTTACGTGCTCGCGGAGGGCGTCGCTCCTGGCGACCTTATGCGCGAGAATCAGAGCCTCAATACTTACCAGAACGCGCGCAACGTGGCCGAAATTGTGGGCCCCGCACATGACAGCCGTTTGATCGTCGTCACATCCGCGTATCACATGCGGCGCTCGATGCGCGCGTTCGAGGCTTTCGGCTACGCTCCCGTGCCTTACGTGTCGGACGTGCGGCCCACTCGCGTCACCTTGCTTCCGCGTATGCGAGGCTTCGCGAACAGCGAACTCGCCATGCACGAACTCGTCGGGCTCGCGCGCTTCAATGTGTATCGCTGGTTGCATCTCTACTAGCCGGGGCGCGTGTCGCGATGCTAAGCACTCTAAAATAATTCGACGATGACGCCTGCGCGTCCACGACCGGCGCCGGAAGGACGCACGACACACGGTTGCCCGATTCCAGGCTTATGATGCGGATTGTCTGATCGTCAGACGCGCGAGGCTCGCGACTGACGTCCCGCAAAACGGCGGGAGCGATTTTTGCTCAGACGGAGGCGTCATTCCACCGGATCGGACAGACGATTCCCGGGTTCAACTGCCACTAGGAGGTAACAATGAAGAAAGTGTCCCTGGCTGTTCTGTTGTCCCTCAGCGCGGTCGCGTCGGGCGCTTACGCCCAGAGCGATCAGGGCGTGACCATGAGCACCGATCCTGCGAAGATCGCCGATATCGAATCGCGTGCGCAAAATTTGCAGACGCAGCAAGAGAACATGCAAAACATGCGCTCGCAAGCGCCTTCGCACAAGTCGATGCATCACAAGAAATCGCCCAAGCCGGCGGCTGGCTCGACCCAGTAAGCCTGGCTTCACACTGTAGGCACGGGGCCATTCACGCCGCCCTGGAACCGACACATCGGCTCCGGGGCGGTGCGGAATTTATTTAGTCGTTGTATCGCCCAGCGCTCACACGCGTGTCGCGCGATGCGACACCCAGTCTCCGCTCTCGATACACGGCTGTCCGGCGACGGCCGCAGCCGCGATCGGATAGATCAGGCAATCGATCCGATCCATCCTGCCATCGACATCCACTTCCACGTGCAGTCGATGCGATCGGAACAAGCCTTCGACGCCCGGATAGACCTCTTCGATTTCATCGAGCACGGGCACGAGCGCGTCGTCGATGCGATAGACGTCGCCGCGAATCGGCGCGCCCTCTTCGTCGATCACGAGCCCCGGATACGTGCCGAAGTCAAAGAGTCGCCCGCGGACATGCGCAGCGCCGATCCATTCCGGCGTCGCGATGCCGTTGCGTCCGGCTGCGCGGTTGATATCGTTGACCTCACCGGCGCGCAGCGTGCCGTAGACAAAAACGTATTGCATCGAAAACGCGCTCCTGTTGTCGGGAAGTTGACCCACGGCAATTATGCCCCGCGCAAAAATCGCGGCGCGCTCCGGCGAGCGCTTTCGGCTACCATCGGCGCGTGCGTCCCGATGAATCCAGGACACCCGAACACACCCCAACCGAGCGAACATGCCTACGTTTGTCGAATCGAGACCGTCGAGCGAGGAAGTCGAGCATCTCGACATTCCCGTCGAGCATTCGCCGACGCTCGATCATCCGATTCGCGTACGGTCGCGGCCGGTTCCTTATGGCGTGCGTATCGCGCTGCATACGCACCCCTGGGCGCAGGTCGCGTACACGTCGCGTGGCGTGCTGCGCGTCGCGACTGCCGATTCCACCTGGATGGTGCCGCCCTCGCGCGCGATCTGGGTGCCGCCCAATGTCACGCATGAAGTCGTGATCGTCGAGGACGCGTATCTACGCACGCTGTATGTCGATGCAAGCGTGGTGCCGGCCGGACTCGGCGCGTGCCGCGTCGTCGAAGTGTCGCCGCTCTTGCGCGAAGTCATCGCCGCGCTCGACGAAGAATCGATTTCCCGTCAACGCGAGCGGCTGCTCGGCACGCTCGCGCTCGATGAGATCATCCGTTCGCAGCCTTTGCCGCTCTCCGTGCCGATGCCGAACGAAAAGCGTCTGCGCGCCTTGTGCAACGCCGTGCTGGCCGATCCGTCGCATTCGGATCTGGAACGCTGGTCGTCGGAAGCGGGTGCGAGCTCGCGCACCATCGCGCGCCTGTTCAGGCGCGAACTGGGCGTGAGTTTTTCGCAGTGGCGTCAGCAGGCCGTCCTCGCGCGTGCAATTCCTTTATTGAGCCAGGGGCGCCCGCTCGCGCAAGTCGCGCGCGAACTGGGCTATCAAAGCCAGAGTGCATTTTCCGCGATGTTCCGTCGTGCATTCGGCGAGAGCCCGCGCGCATTTTTCGCACGCGATACCCGCGATGATCGCGATACGCGCGAAATCGACGGCGCATAGGCGCGCGTCTTCAGACGCGCCGCACCATGTGCCGGATCGCGCCGAGCTGCGCGAGACGCGGACCCGCCGGCCGGTATCCCAGACGAACGTAGAGCCGTGCCGCCGGGTTATCGACGAACACGCGCAACTGACATTCGGCGAGCCCGCGCGCTCTCGCCCATCGATGCGCCGTGTTGAGCAGGAACGTTCCGGCTCCGCGCCCGCGATAACCCTGCGCGATCTGCACGTCCCGGACATGCAGCGAATTGTCTTCCTCGGTAACGCGCATGACCCCGATCGGAATCCCGTCCGCCTGCAAGATGAAATTTTCGGACTCACGCCAGCTGGAGAGGAAGAGATCGCCGCGCCACACGAGATTATGGCGACGGTAATAGCCAACCATGTTGTCGTGCGTGAGGGCTTCGGCGAAGGCGAAGTCCGCCATGGTCGCCTGGCGCAATTGATAGAGCGAGAGGTCTTCGGTCGGGTCGAGCATCGCACGGGCACGAGAACAAGTGCCTAAACACTAAGACAGTGCGCGCGGGCTGGCAATGGCCATTATTACGGTCGAGTGCGAATCGAAGGCGTACGAAAGGGAAGCGGCCCGGCGAGCGGGCAAAAAAAATCCAGCCGACGGGCTGGATTTTTCGCACAACGATTTGGCGGAGCGGACGGGACTCGAACCCGCGACCCCCGGCGTGACAGGCCGGTATTCTAACCAACTGAACTACCGCTCCACTTCTTTGATCGACTCGCAGTGTCATCTGCGAACCTTGCAGCGCTTTCTACTAGCAGCCGCCGATGTTCTGGCGTCCCCTAGGGGATTCGAACCCCTGTACTCACCGTGAAAGGGTGATGTCCTAGGCCTCTAGACGAAGGGGACTTCAACTTCTATACACTTTGCGGCGAAAAAAAACCGGCTCTCATTAGCCGGAGTGTTCCTGCTCGCAAGTTGGCGGAGCGGACGGGACTCGAACCCGCGACCCCCGGCGTGACAGGCCGGTATTCTAACCAACTGAACTACCGCTCCACTTCTTTTCATCAACCCGCAATGTCACCTGCGAGTCTTGCAGCGCTTTTTACTAGCAGCCGCCGATGTTTTGGCGTCCCCTAGGGGATTCGAACCCCTGTACTCACCGTGAAAGGGTGATGTCCTAGGCCTCTAGACGAAGGGGACAGAAACTTGTGATTCTGTCTGTACTACGTTTCGCTTCGGCAACCTACTTGACGCCAATCAGCGAAGACCGAAATTCTATACAACTTCGTGTTACTTGTGAAGTATTTTCTGCGCTTTCCGATTCCAATCAACCAGGCTTGCGCTACTTCATCTGTTCTATGGTGGAGGTAAGCGGGATCGAACCGCTGACCTCTTGCATGCCATGCAAGCGCTCTCCCAGCTGAGCTATACCCCCTTGCAGAACAGAAACGAGATTGTATAGGGCGTATTTGAAGCTGTAAATACCTTCTGACGACTTACGCGAAACTTTTTTGTCTCGTCGAACGCCGATGCGCGCAATGGATGACGCGCGATCGCCGCCGCGAGTCATCCGTCATTGCGCATTCAGACGTTCGCCTTCTCCAGACGCTTCAACACGGCTTCGCGACCGAAGAGCATCAGGACGGCATCGATCGATGGCGTGTGGGTCGTACCCGCGACCAGCAGCCGTACCGGCATCGCGAGTTGCGGCATCTTGAGCTTGTGCGCCGTGAGGGTCGACTTGAGCGCCGCCGCGATCGCTTCCTTGCTCCACTCGACGTTCGCGAGCGCCGCACGCAAGTCGGCGATGGCCGGACGCACGGCATCGGTGACGTGCTGCGCGAAGGCGTCCCGATCGATGGCAGGCTCGCGGTAGAACATCGCGGCGTTATCGGCGATCTCCTTCACCGTCGATGCGCGATCCTTCAGGAGCGCGATCGCCTGATCGAGCGGCGCGCCGCCGTCGATGGCAGCGGCATCGATGCCCGCCTCCAGCAGGAACGGCTTCGTCAGCTCCGCGAGCCGCGCGTTGTCCGCTTCCTTGATGTAATGCGCGTTGAGCCAGTTGAGCTTATCGTGGTCGTACTGAGCCGGCGACTTGCCGAGATGCTCGAGATCGAACCATTCGACGAACTGCTCGCGCGAAAAGATCTCGGCATCGCCGTGCGACCAGCCGAGACGCGCGAGATAGTTCACGACCGCCTCCGGCAGATAGCCGTTGTCGCGGTAGCCCGTCACGCTCATCGCGCCGTGGCGCTTGCTCATCTTCTCGCCCTGCTCGTTCAGCACGGTCGGAAGATGCGCGTACACGGGCGCCTCGCCGCCGAGCGCGCGCAGGATGTTGATCTGACGCGGCGTGTTGTTCACGTGATCGTCGCCGCGAATGACGTGCGTGATTTTCATGTCGAGATCGTCGACGACCACGCAGAAGTTATAGGTCGGCGTGCCGTCGGGACGCGCGATCACGAGATCGTCGAGTTCCTCGTTCGAGATTTCGATGTGGCCTTTCACCGCGTCGTCCCAGGCGACCGCGCCGGTCAGCGGATTGCGAAAGCGCACGACCGGCTTCACGCCTTCCGGCACCGGCGGCAGCACCTTGCCCGGCTCGGGACGCCACGTGCCGTCGTAGCGCGGCTTTTCGCCCGCGGCGCGCTGACGCTCGCGCAGCGCGTCGAGTTCTTCCGTCGACATGTAGCAGTGGTAAGCGAGCCCTTTCTCCATCATCTGCGCGACGACCTCGCGATAACGCTCCATGCGCTGCATCTGATAGAACGGGCCTTCGTCGAAATCGAGTCCGAGCCACGCCATGCCTTCGAGAATCGCATCGACCGATGCATCGGTGGAGCGCTCCAGATCGGTGTCCTCGATGCGCAGCACGAAGGTGCCCTTCATCTTGCGTGCGAACGCCCACGGATAGAGCGCGGAGCGGATATTGCCGAGATGGATGAAGCCGGTCGGGCTCGGGGCGAAGCGTGTACGGACTTGGGTGGTCATTGCTGTTTACTCGATGAATGGCGGTGCGCGCTCGCGCTCGATTCCCGCTCAAAATGAGACGAAATTATACTCGCCGCCCGCTTTGCGCCGGTCCGCGCGCCTTTTGTTTTATGATGTGCGCGCTTTTCCCGATCTCCCGAAACACCCGCCTGCAACGCCCGCACGGACGGGCGCCCGGGACCCGCTGCACCGCCGGAGCAAACCTTGAATTCATCGTCACCCCGTCTTTCGCGCCGCGCGTTCTCGCTCGCGGCCGCATCGTCCATTCTCGCCGCCTGCACGACCACGAGCGGCGGCGTGTCGGGCGAAACCGCCTCCGGCACGCCGGTCGCGCCGCCGTCGAACACGGAGCCGCAGCGGCCGATTCGTATCGGTCTCGCGCTCGGCGGCGGCGCCGCGCGCGGCTTCGCGCATATCGGCGTGATCAAGGCGCTGGAAGCGCGCAACGTGCGCGTCGATCTCGTCGCGGGCACGAGCGCGGGTTCGGTGATCGCGGCGCTGTACGCATCGGGGATGACCGGCATCGCGATCAACAAGCTCGCGCTCACCATGGACGAAGCCTCGATCAGCGACTGGGCGATGCCCTTTCGCACGCGCGGCATCCTGCAGGGCGTCGCGCTGCAAAACTATCTGAACAAGACGCTCGACAATCGTCCGATCGAAAAGATGGCGAAGCCGCTCGGCATCGTCGCCACGGATCTGAAGAGCGGCCAGCCGATTCTCTTCCAGCGCGGCAACACGGGCATCGCGGTGCGGGCGTCGTGCAGCGTGCCGTCGATTTTCGAGCCGGTGAAGATCGGGGATCGCGAGTATGTCGACGGCGGCCTCGTGAGTCCGGTGCCGGCCGCGTTCGCGCGCAAGATGGGCGCCGATTTCGTGATCGCGGTCGATATCTCGGCGCGGCCGGAAAGCGGGCTCACGTCCAGTTCGTTCGACGTGCTGATGCAGACGTTCACGATCATGGGCCAGACCATCAAGGCCTATGAACTCGACAAATACGCCAACGCGGTGATTCGCCCGAATCTCGTCGCGATGAGCAGCAGCGATTTCAGCCAGCGCAACGCGTCGATCCTCGCGGGCGAGGAAGCGGTCGCCAAGATGTGGCCGACGCTGCAGCGACAGTTCGCGGAGCGCGGCGCGCGGGTCTGATCGTTTTCATCGCGTATCAAATGCAACGAGGCCACGCAATATCGCGTGGCCTCGTGTCTTTTCAAGCGTCCAAATCTAGCGCAGCGACTTCACCTTGTCGGCCGTCACATCGCCGGGCTGTCCGCCCCACGTCACGCGAAGATAGTCCGCGAGTTGCGCGATCTGCTCATCGCCGTAAGTGCCGGCGAATCCCGGCATGGTTTGCATGTTCTCGATGCCCGGAAAACGCTGCGCCTCGATGCCGTCGAGAATCGACGCGACGAGATTGCGCGGATCGGCCTGACGCAAGGTCGAGTTGCCATCCATGCCCACTGCGACATGCGGCTTGCCCTGAGCTTCGATCCCGTGACAGCCCGCGCAGGAATCGAGGTAGAGATGGCGGCCCGCGGCGAGTTGCGCGGTGTCGTCGAACTTGACGGTGACGAGCGGCGCGGGTTGCGGCGGCGCGTCGCCGAGCAGATATGTCGAGAGCGCGCGCAAGTCATCGGCGTTCAGGTGCTGCGTGCTCAGATAGATCACGGGATGCATCTCGCCGAACGCGGAACCTTGCTTCGCCACGCCGGTTGCGAAGAACGCCTGCAGATCCGCGCCCGTCCAGCCGCGTGCACGGAGCGCGGCCGGCGTGATGTCAGGCGCGCCGATGCGCCCGAGCGTGCCGCCCTGCAATGTCAGCGCGCCCTGCATCTGGCCGAACGCGCCGCGCGGCGCGTGGCATTCCGCGCAATGGCCGAGCGCGTTGGCCAGATAGCGCCCGCGCGTCCAGTCGGCGGATTGTCCCGACGATGCATCCGGCAGCGTGTCCTTCAGAAACAGCATGTCCCAGAAACGCACGGCGAAGCGCACGCTGTACGGAAACTTGAGATCGGATGCGACGTTCGGCACCGCCGCGGGCTTTTGCGTCATCAGGTACGCGTAGATCGCGTCGCTGTCCTCGCGCGACATCTGCCGATACGACGTGTACGGCATCGCGGGATAGAGCTTGTGCTTCGGCGTCACGCCATCGTGCAGCGCGCCGTAGAACTCGTCGGCGCTCCACATGCCGATGCCGTGCTTCGGATCGGGCGTGATGTTCGTGCCGTAGAAGGTGCCGAACTGCGATTCGAGCTTCACGCCGCCCGCGAACGGCGCGCCGCCGGGCGCCGTGTGGCACGCGGCGCAATCGGCGGCATGCGCGAGGTAGCGTCCGCGCGCGATCTGCTCGGGCGAGCTTTTCGGCGGCGTCGTCATATCGTTGTGGCCGCTGCAACCGGCGAGCGCAAACGATGCCGCCGCCAACGGCGCGACGAGACGGGTCAGGATCGATCTCATCATGCGGCGTCCTTCACGAGTCCGGGCGTGGCGAGCACGAGATCCTTGACCGCTTCGTAGTAGCGCACATAGCCGGTGCAGCGGCAGATGTGCTCGTTCAGCGCGTCCATGATCGTCGCTTCGATCTGGTCCTTCGCGATCGGATTGCGCCTGAGCCTTTCGATCAGCACGGTCGTCGCGTTGACGAAGCCCGGCGTGCAATAGCCGCACTGGAAGCTGAAGTGTTCGAGGAACTTCTGCTGCACCGTCGACATTTCGACGACCTCGCCCTGCTCGTTGCGCTTCGCATGGCCTTCGACCGTGCGCACGGACTTGCCGTCGAAGAAATGCGCGCCGTTGATGCACGTGCGCGCTTCCTCGCTCGTGCCGTCGGCGTGATCGACGATCACCACGCACGCGTGGCAGATGCCCTGACCGCAGCCGAGACGCGAGCCGGTGAGGCCGAGGTATTCGTGCAGAAAATCGATCATCGACAGACCGGCGGGCACCTGCATCGGGCCGATCTTTTTGCCGTTGATCGTCATCGAGAGCGCGCGCGATTCGATGCTCGCGGCGGATTGGATGGCCGTCATGCGAGCACCTCCTGAATGTTTTGCGGCGTCACCGGCAGATCGGTGAAGCGATGGCCGATCGCATGCGCGATCGCGTTGACGATGGCCCCGACCACCGGAATCATCACCACTTCGGCGATGCCCTTCGGCGGATCGGTTTCGGAAAGCGGCGGCAGCACTTCGCCCGTCTGCTTCCACACGGCGACGTCGCTCGCGAGCGGCAGGCGATAGCGATTGAAGTTCCAGGTGCCGTTGCCCGGGCCGTCTTCGTAGAGCGGCAGATATTCGTGCAGCGCGTGCCCGATGCCCATCGCGAGGCCGCCCTGCAACTGACCCGATACGAGTTGCGGCGCGATCTGATTGCCGCATTCCATGATCGAATGATGCGAAAGCAGTTCGACCTCGCCGCTCGATTCGCTCACGGCGAGTTCGACGAGCGTGCCGAGCGCGCTGTAGTACGTGACGGTCGCGTTGTTGCGTTGCACGGGCGCGATGAAAACACGCTTGCGGTCGAGCACCGTGTAGCCGTTGGGCGTGGCTTTCGCGGCGCGTTTTGCGTGGCCGTCGCCGAAGCGCAGCGAAAGACCGTCGAGCGGAAGCCGCACGACCTCGCCCGCGATGTCGAACTGCGCCTCGCTCCATTGCCAGCGGTTGAACGTATGCACCGCCGCGCCCGTGACGAGCCCGAGTTCGTGCGCCTTCTTCGCGAGTTGCTCGAAGGGAATCGGCTCCAGTCCGTCGGCGGAAAGCTTGCCGTCCGTCCAGCGCGCGTCTTCGCTGCGCACGACGAACGATGTCGCCTGACCGCCGCCGATGCCCTGCCCCCAGATCGCGAGCGCCGCGGGCCAGATGCCGTGACGGAGGATCACGCGCGCCGCCTCGCGCGTCGCGTGCGTGAAGTAGTACGCCGAGTTCGTCGCGCTCGCCGGCGACATGTACGCGGGCGACCAGCGCGGATTCGCGCTCAGGCGATCCTGCTCGGCCTGCGACATGATGTACGGATCGCCGCTCGTGACGACAGGCAGGTCGGTCCAGTCGATCGTCGCCATGTGAACCTCGGCCGCGGGCTTGCCGAGCCATTTCGCGCACGCGAGCGCCTGCGACGTCGACGAACCTGTGCCGATCTCTGCGCCCGAATGATGCAGCGCGATGCGGCCATCGACGGTGAATTCGATCCTGGCGAACGCGCTCTCCGCGCCCGTGCCGAAGTCCTTCTGCGTACACGCGAAACCGACGCCGTAGCGGCTGCCCGGATGCGCGGCTTCGTATTCCGACTTGCGTTTCGCGCGCTCCGTCCAGAGCGGATGCGCCTGTGCGCGCCGAAGCACGTCCTCGGCGCGCACGGCGCCCGCCGGAATCGCGCCCTGCGTGTTCTTCATGCCGGTGCGCATCACGTTCTTCAGGCGCAGTTCGATCGGATCGAGTTCGAGCGTGTGCGCGATTTCGTCGATCATCATCTCGGTCGCGGCCATGCTCTGCAGCGTGCCGTAGCCGCGCGCCGATCCCGCGTCCAGCGCGCGCGATGCGATCGCGGTCGCGGTCAGATCGCTCTTCGGGATGTAGTAGATGGATTGCGCCGCCGTCGCACCGACCATCGCGACCGATGGCGAGAAGTTGCAGCGCCCGCCGCCATTGGCGACGAAATCGCCCTTGAACGCCTGAATCATTCCCGACTTCCGGTCGATCGCCATGCGATAGCGCATGTCGAACGCGTGCCGCTTGAGCGAAGTCTGGAACTGCTCGAAGCGATCGTTGGCGAGACGCACCGGACGGCCATCGCCGTACAGCGACGCGAGCAGGCCGTAGAACGGCATGTTGTAGTGATCCTTCGATCCGTAGCCGACCGTGTAGCACGGATGCAGGAACAGGTTCTTCACCGCAAAGCGCGACTTCGCCGTCATCTCGATCGCGCTTTCGGCCACTTCATGCGGGCCCTGCGTCGGGATGACCATATGCAGCGACTGCGTCGCCTCGTCATACCAGCAGTTCGCGTTGTCGGGTTCGAGCGCGGCCGTGTCGACGGATTGCGTGCGATAAGCGCGGTCCACGACGAGCCACTCGGCCGGCGGATGATCGAGCGCGTCGCCGATCGCGTTCGCATGGAACACGCCCTGCTCGTCGAGCTTGCCGTGCTCGGCGGCGCTCGCCCAGACCGGCTCGCGCTTCTTCATCATGTGCGGAAAGAGCGGCGTGTCCTTGAGACTGGAGAAGGTATCGTCGTCGTAAGGCGTCTTGCCGCCGACGCGCACGAAGCGGAACGCCGCCCACGGGTCGCGCTCGATCGGACCGGTCGTCGCGCCGTAGCGGATGACGCCGTCGCGGAACTGGAGCTTGTCCTTCGCGAAGCGAAAGCGCGCGAAATCGTGGTAGATCAGGATCGCGACCGCCTGCCCGAGATACGCCGGCGTCTTACCGGCGGGCAGCAGCATGTCGTCGCCATAGAAAGCGGGGAACGCGAGCTTGTCGCGCGCGAGATCGTCCGCCGTGACGATGCGATCGGGCGCGAGGCCGCCGTCGAGCATCGAAAGATCGAAACCCTCGTAGATGCAGTCGGCGCGCGTCGTGCGCAGGATCAGCGCGTGCGACTGGTCCTTCGGCCAATGCGGCATGTCCGCCGCGCGAACGTCACGCGCGAACACCTTCGCACCCGTCACCTTCGCGATGCCGTCGATGCGAAACTTCGCGCCGCCGCTCGTCGCATCCCACTGGACGGGAGTCAGAATCTTCTCTTCGAACAACGCGGCAAACGCACGGCTGCCGAGCGGCGCAACGAACACCGACACGCCAGCGAGCGCGCTCGCTTTCAGAAAACCGCGCCTCGACAGGCCGAGTTTCCCCATTTACTTCTCCCCAAGTGATCGCCAGCGGATCGTCCGCAGCGGGACCGTTGCCCGCCGCAAGTTCGGCAATGTGAATTTTGTTTGCAATGCGAAGCATTGCCACGCGGACGATTGCTTTTCCGAACGCGTGACTCAGCGGGCCGGAATTGATTGCCGACGCGCAGCGGGCGCGATTTTAAGTCGCAGGGAAAGGGGCAACAACGCTCGCGACGTCAAGTTCTGTCAAACATGAAATGCGTTGCGGACGAGCGGAAAGTCGCGAGCAAAAGCAAAACGGCGGCTCGCAATGAGCCGCCGTTCTTGGGAATGCAGGCAGGACCGGATCAGTAATCCGCGTCCTCGATCCAGGCCGCCTGGATCGCCTCCAGAATCTTTTCGTTGGATTTTTGCGGATCGTCGTCGAAACCGTCCAGTTCAGTAATCCAGCGATGCAGGTCAGTGAAACGCACATATTGGGGATCGATATCCTGATGCGCGTCGGTGAGTGCCATCGCGATCTCCTGAGTATCTGTCCACTTCATGGGCGAGCCTCCTGTCAGTGATTTTCTTTGGCGTGATTGATGGAGTACCGCGGGATCTCGACCACCAGATCCTCGTCGGCAGGCACCATTGCCTGACATGATAACCGCGATGTCGGTTCGAGACCCCACGCTTTGTCGAGGAGATCGTCCTCGTCTTCCTCCGACGGCTCGAGCGCGTTGAAGCCCTCCCGGATGATGACGTGGCACGTCGTGCATGCGCACGATTTCTCGCAGGCATGCTCGATCTCGATGCCGTGTTCCAGCAGGTTGTCGCAGATGCTCTTGCTGACGTCGGCGTCGATCACCGCGCCATCAGGGCAGAGTTCCACGTGAGGCAGCACAACGATTTGAGGCATGGGACTGATTTTCCGTAAATGCTTGTTTGTTCGATAACCGCGCGATGATCAGACGTCGTCGAGCTTGCGGCCCGCGAGCGCGCGGCGGATGCTCTTGTTCATGCGCCGCGCGGCGAACTCGTCGGTGCCGGTGGCCAGCGCCTTCGTGGCGTCCTCGATCTTTTCGACCGAATCGCCGCTCGCGAGCGCCGTGAGCCCGGTCACGAGCGTGAGAATTTCCGCGCGCTCTTCGTCGTCGAGCAGTTCGCCATCGGTTTCGAGCGCGGCGTGCGTCGCCTCGATCAGACGCTCGGCTTCCACCTGCGCCTCGCGCAACGCGCGCGCGTGCATGTCGGTTTCCGCGGTCTGGAAGCTCTCTTCGAGCATGCGGGCGACTTCGTCATCGGCAAGACCGTACGACGGCTTCACCACCACCGACGCTTCCACGCCCGAACCCTGCTCGCGCGCGAACACGGAAAGCAGCCCGTCCGCATCGACCTGATAGGTCACACGAATGCGCGCGGCGCCCGCCGCCATCGGCGGAATGCCGCGCAGCTCGAAACGCGCGAGCGAGCGGCAGTCGGACACGAGCTCGCGCTCGCCCTGGACGACGTGAATCGCCATCGCGGTCTGGCCGTCCTTGAAGGTCGTGAAATCCTGCGCGCGCGCGGTGGGAATCGTCGAGTTGCGCGGGATGATCTTTTCGGTGAGGCCGCCCATCGTCTCGACGCCGAGCGACAGCGGAATCACGTCGAGCAGCAGCCAGTCGTCGCCTTCGCCACGGCGGTTGCCGGCGAGCAGGTCGGCCTGGATCGCGGCGCCGAGCGCGACGACCTGATCCGGATCGAGATTGACGAGCGGCGGCTGGCCGAAGAACGCCTCGACCGCGCGGCGGATGACCGGCATGCGCGTCGCGCCGCCGACCAGCACGACGCCCTTGATGTCCTTGGGCGCGACCTTCGCATCGCGCAGCGCTTTCTTCGTCGGCGCGAGCGTGCGCGCGACGAGCGATTCGGCCAGCGCGGCGAATTGCGCCTCGGTCACGGCGACGTCGATTTCGACGCCCGTGGAAAGCGTCGCCTGCACGCGCGTCTCGGACACATCCGACAGCGCTTCCTTCGCCGAGCGCACGCGATCGAGCATCAGGCGCACGTCTTCCGGCTTATCGAGCGCGACGCCCGCCTGCTCCAGCACATGGCGATACAACGCGTGATCGAAATCGTCGCCGCCGAGCGCGGAATCGCCGCCCGCCGCGAGCACCTCGAAGACGCCCTTCGTGAGCTTCAGGATCGACAGATCGAACGTGCCGCCGCCGAGATCGTAGACAGCGAAAAGGCCTTCGGAGCCGTTGTCGAGACCGTAGGCGATGGCAGCCGCGGTCGGTTCGTTCAGGAGGCGCAGCACGTTCAGGCCGGCGAGTTTCGCCGCGTCCTTGGTCGCCTGCCGCTGGGCTTCGTCGAAATAGGCGGGCACCGTGATCACCGCGCCGACGAGATCCTCGCCGAGCGTGTCTTCCGCGCGATAACGCAGCGTCGCGAGAATTTCCGCCGATACTTCGACCGGGCTCTTCACGCCGTCGATGGTGCGAATCTGCACCATACCGGGCGCGTCGATGAAATCGTACGGCGCGTTCTCGGCGCCTTCGACTTCGCTCTTGCCGCGGCCCATGAAGCGCTTGACCGACACGATCGTGTTGCGCGGATCGATAACGGCTTCTTCCTTCGCGGTCCGGCCGATGCGCCGTCCGCCCTTCTCCAGATAGCGCACCACCGACGGCAGCAGCACGTGGCCGTCCTCGTCGGGCAGCGCTTCGGGCACGCTGCTGCGCACGGCCGCGACGAGCGAGTTCGTCGTGCCGAGATCGATACCGACCGCCACGCGCCTCTGATGCGGCGCCGGGGCCATGCCGGGTTCTGAGATTTGCAGTAAAGCCATCGTTGGTCTTATGGGGTTATTGCGGCTGACTCGTCTTACGCGTGTTCCAGCCGCTCGATCTGCGCGCCGATTTCATGAGCCACGCGTTCGATGAACATCAATTGCCGCACCGCCTCGCTCGCGGCCTGATCGGATCTGCTGTCGATCAGCGCTTCGAGTTTCGTGAAGCGCACGCGTTCTTCTTCACGCAATTCGTCGAGCAGCGCTTCGAGTGCGCCGATGTTCTTCGCGCCCGCAGCATCCTCGATATTTTCGCGCCATTCCATCTGCTGCATCAGGAACGCGGGCTCCATCGCGGTGTTGTTCTCCGCGCCGACGTCGATGCCGCGCTGCGACAGCATATAGCGCGCGCGCTTCAACGGATCGCGCAAGGTCTGATAGGCCTCGTTCGTGTGCGTGGCCCATTGCATCGCGAGACGTTTCTGCGCATCGCCGGCTGCGGCGAACCGATCCGGATGCACTTGCGCCTGCACGGTGCGATAAGCGTCGTCGAGTTTCTGCGGATCGACGGCGAACGTCTGCGGCAGATCGAAGAGGTCGAAGTGACTGTCGGTAAGCGAGGCCATGCTGTGTCTATGGATTCAGTGTGCGCGAATGAAAAAGGCGGCACGCGCCGCCTCTTTTGCCGATGCCGCCGGCGTCATTCGCGTCAGACGCGGAACGATTCGCCGCAGCCGCACTCGTCCTTCGCGTTCGGGTTGTTGAACTTGAAGCCTTCGTTCAGACCTTCGCGGGCGAAGTCGAGCTCGGTGCCGTCGAGATACGGAAGACTTTTCGGATCGATCACGATCTTCACGCCCGACGTCTCGAACACGGTGTCTTCAGGCGTGAGTTCATCGACATATTCGAGCTTGTACGCCAGACCCGAACAGCCCGTTGTGCGCACGCCCAGCCGCAGGCCGACGCCCTTGCCGCGCCGCGTCAGATACTTCTGCACGTGTTGTGCCGCTTTATCCGTCAACGTGATTGCCATAGTCTTCGCTTCTCTCTCCGAGGCGCCACGCACCTGCATGGCGCCCGCTTTCGTCACTTAAGCCGCGTGCTGCTTCGCTTCCGTCGCCTGCGCTTCCGGCGCAACGACGCCATGTCGCTGCTTGTAATCGAGGACCGCTGCCTTGATCGCGTCTTCCGCGAGAATCGAGCAGTGGATCTTCACCGGCGGCAGCGCCAGTTCCTCGGCGATGTGCGTGTTCTTGATCGTCAGCGCCTGATCCAGCGTCTTGCCCTTCACCCACTCGGTGACGAGCGAGCTCGATGCGATCGCCGAACCGCAGCCATACGTCTTGAACTTCGCATCTTCGATCACGCCATCCGCACCAACGCGGATCTGCAGCTTCATCACGTCGCCGCAGGCCGGCGCGCCGACCATGCCGGTGCCGACGGTGTCGTCGTCCTTCGAGAACGAGCCGACGTTACGCGGATTTTCGTAGTGGTCCAGAACCTTTTCGCTATAAGCCATGATTCAAACTCTCCTTTGTTCGGTGACGCGTGTCGCTCAGTGCGCGGCCCACTGGATGGTCGAGATGTCGATGCCGTCCTTGTGCATTTCCCAGAGCGGCGACAGATCGCGCAACTTCGCGATCTTGGTCTTCAGCAGGTTGATTACGTAGTCGACATCCTGCTCGGTGGTGAAGCGGCCGACCGTGAAGCGGATCGAGCTGTGCGCGAGTTCGTCGTTGCGGCCGAGCGCACGCAGCACGTACGACGGCTCCAGCGAAGCCGACGTGCACGCCGATCCCGACGACACCGCGACATCCTTCACCGCCATGATCAGCGATTCACCTTCGACGAAATTGAAACTGATATTGAGGTTGTGCGGCACACGGCGCTCCATGTCGCCGTTGACGTACACCTCTTCGATGTCCTGTAGGCCCTTCAACAGACGGTCGCGCAGCATGCGGATGCGCTCGTTTTCCGTCGCCATTTCTTCACGCGCGATGCGGAACGCTTCGCCCATGCCGACGATCTGATGCGTCGCGAGCGTGCCCGAACGCATGCCGCGCTCGTGACCGCCGCCGTGCATCTGCGCCTCGATGCGCACGCGCGGCTTGCGACGCACGTACAGCGCGCCGATGCCCTTCGGGCCGTACGTCTTGTGCGCCGAAAACGACATCAGGTCGACCTTCAGCTTTTGCAGGTCGATCTGGATCTTGCCGGTGGCCTGCGCCGCATCGACGTGGAAAATGATGCCCTTCTCGCGCGTGATCTCGCCGATCGCCTCGATGTCCTGGATCACACCGATTTCGTTGTTCACGCTCATCACCGACACGAGAATCGTGTCCGGGCGGATCGCCGCCTTGAGCTTGTCCAGATCGATGAGACCGTCGTCCTTCACGTCGAGATACGTGACTTCGTAGCCTTCGCGTTCCAGCTCACGCGTGGTGTCGAGCACGGCCTTGTGCTCGGTCTTCACGGTGATGATGTGCTTGCCTTTGCTCTTATAGAAGTGCGCGGCGCCCTTGATCGCGAGGTTGTCCGATTCCGTTGCACCCGACGTCCAGATGATCTCGCGCGGATCGCAATTCACGAGCGCCGCGACGTTCTCGCGCGCTTCCTCGACCGCACGCTCCGCATCCCAGCCGTACTGATGGCTGCGCGAGGCCGGATTGCCGAACTGCTCGCGAAGATACGGGATCATCTTGTCCACCACGCGCGGATCGACGGGGGTCGTCGCGCTGTAGTCCATGTAAATGGGCAGGTGGGGAATATCGTTGTTCATCAGTCGCTCCGGGAAATCGGTCAAAGCTCTTGGCTGGGATGCTTTCTATCTGCGCGCCCGGCTCTCACGCCAGCGCAACGCTTATGTCATCCGGCCAGGTTGAAAATGGAATTCGGACCCTTGGGCGCGACGCGCGCGGCCTCCACGCCAGCCGATTCGGCGCGCCGGTCACGCAGCACCGTCGACGAACCCTCGCGGGCGCGCTGCTGGTCGACCAGATCCTTCAACGAAACGGAATCCAGATACTCGACCATCTTCTGATTGAGCGTCGCCCAGAGTTCGTGAGTCATGCAGTGGCCGTCGTGCTGCTTCGTGCCTTCGCACGTGCCCTTGCCGCCGCATTGCGTGGCGTCGATCGGCTCGTCGACCGCGATGATGATGTCGGCGACCGTGACGTTCTCGGCGCGGCGCGCGAGGTTGTAACCGCCGCCCGGTCCGCGAACCGATTCCACAATCTCATGCCGCCGCAGCTTGCCGAAGAGCTGTTCGAGATAGGAAAGCGAGATGCGCTGGCGCTGACTGATGCCTGCCAGCGTCACCGGGCCCTGCTCCTGGCGCAACGCCAGGTCGATCATCGCCGTGACGGCGAAACGGCCTTTCGTGGTGAGTCTCATAATTGGGGGCTAACGCTAATACTCGATGATTTTCGTCAAGTATAAATATCCCACAGTTTTAGTCAAGTATCCGGGACGAGATAAGTAGCTTTTTAATTGGTTTCTTCGGCACTCGCACGGCTGGCGTGCGGGCGCGGGCTGTCAGGCCGTCAGTTGGGCACGCAAGGCCTTCAACAAGCCTTCGCAGGCGTCTTCGCACTGATCGAGCACTTTTTCGAAACCTTCCTCACCGCCGAAATAGGGATCGACGACAACGCGACTGTCGTCGTTCGTGGCGAACTCCATGAGCAGGCGAATCTTGTCGCTATACTCGGGCGGGCAGACTGCCGTCAGTGCGGTGGCGTTCGCGTCATCCATGACGATGAACAGGTCGAAGCGCGCGAAATCGGCGGCGGCGACCTGGCGGCCGCGCAGCTTCGACAAATCGTAGCCGCGCTTCCTCGCCGCTTTCTGGGCGCGCTCGTCCGGTGCCTCGCCGATGTGCCAGTCACCCGTTCCCGCCGAATCGATGACGATCCGCTCAGCGAGCTTCGCGCGCTCGACGAGGTCGCGCATCACCGCTTCCGCGCTGGGCGAGCGGCAGATGTTGCCGAGACAGACGAAGCAGATCGCGATCGAGTTCATCTAAAGCCGGAAAAGTGTTGGCGCCCGGCGACGTCGACTGAGACAGCCGCCGGAATGCGTCCGCGATTATACAAAGTGACACACTTTCTCGCCCAACCGGGCATTCCGGCGTTCGGAACGCGCTCACCGTTCGTCGCGATGGATGTCGTGCGTGACGAAGCGGGACTCGCCGTTGGGCATGTCGAACCAGTCGCGATGCGCAAGCGTGCGGCGCATGTCGGCGAGACCGCTTTCCCAGTGCTCGCGCATCGTCGAAAGGCCGAACTGGTAGTCCTTGTAATGACCCTCGTATTCCTTTTGCCGGTAGATCAGGTGAATGATGTTGTAGCGCTTCGAACACGCCAGATCGGCGGCAAGCCTGCACCATTCGTCATTCTTCCGAGTCTCTTCGGGCACGAGGTCGAGCACGTGCTGCAACACGTTGCGGTAGCGCTGCGAGCGCTGCATCTGATCCGTGACGAGGCGCGTGCGGCTCGAATACTGCACGTCCTTCACGCGTCCCATTACGTCGACGATGCTGTCCGGCACCGGCCCTCGCGCGCTCCACAGATCGACTTGGAAAGCGAGCGTGTCGCGTCGCGGCGTCGCCTGCGCGATCTCGTAAAGCGGCGTGTTCGACATGAGGCCGCCGTCCCAGTAGAACTGGCCATCGATCTCGACCGCGGCAAAACCCGGCGGCAGCGCGCCGGATGCGATGAAATGCTCGGCGCGCAACTCGATCTGCCTGTTGTCGAAATAGGCGAAATTGCCGGTCGCGACATTCACCGCGCCGACCGAAACGCGAGTCTCGCCGGAGTTGATGCGGTCGAAATCGCAAAGACGCTCGAGGGTGGCCTTGAGCGGCGTCGTGTCGTAATAGCTCGCGGTTTGCGGCGAGCCCGACGCGATCGGCGACGGCGGCGGAAAGCGGGGAATGAAAAAGCCCTTCTGCCCTTCGACGACCGCGCCCGCGGCCTGCATCGCGGTGAACGCCTTGCGAATCTCGTCGCCGGAGTCGAAAAGCGCGCGCTCGACGAAGGCGGGCAACGGGAAACCGAATGCCGGCTGGCAGATCGTCTCCCAGAATTCCAGCAGACGCGTCACGCGATGTTCCAGCGCATTACCCGCGATGATCGCCGTGTTGAGCGCGCCGATGGAGATGCCGGCGATCCAGTTCGGATGAATGTCCGCCTCGTGAAGCCCCTGATAAACGCCCGCCTGATAGGCGCCGAGCGCGCCGCCGCCCTGCAGCATCAGCGCGATCGTCTCGTAGGGCGGCAAGTGGATCCGGGACTGCGCGCGCGCTTCGGCCGAAGCTGACACTCGCACCGCGTTTTCGTTCTCGATTTCCGACATCCCGCGTGTTCTCCCTTATTGCATGAACCAGCCGTGGCTCACGACGAACGATTGCCCCGTCAGCGCGGCCGTTTCGAACGCGGACAGGAAGAGCACGGTCTGCGCGACATCCTCGACGGTGGTGAACACGCCGTCCACGGTGCCTCCGAGCATCACGCGCTTCACGACTTCCTCTTCGCTGATCTTCAGTTCCTTCGCCTGCTCGGGAATCTGCTTGTCGACGAGCGGCGTGCGCACGAAGCCCGGACAGACGACATGCGAACGCACGTTATGCTTCGCGCCCTCTTTGGCGAGCACGCGCGCGAGGCCGAGCAAGCCGTGCTTCGCGGTCACATAGGCCGACTTGAGCGGCGACGCCTCGTGCGAGTGCACCGAACCCATGTAGATCACGACGCCGCCGCGATCGTCCTTGTACATGTGCTTCAGCGCGGCTTTGGTGGTGAGAAACGCGCCGTCGACATGGATGGCCATCATCTTCTTCCAGTCGGCGTACGCGTAGTTTTCGATCGGATTGACGATCTGGATGCCCGCATTCGACACGAGGATGTCCACCGAGCCGAGTTCCGACGCGGCGCGATCGATGCCCTGATTCACCGCATCTTCGTTCGTCACGTCCATCGCGATGCCGATGGCCTTTCCGCCCTGGCCGCGAATTTCCTCGGCGACCGCGTCGGCGCCCGCCTGATTCAGGTCTGCGATGGCGACCGCCGCGCCCGCGCCGGCGAGCGTGAATGCGATCGCGCGGCCGATGCCGCTCGCCGCGCCCGTCACGACCGCGGTCTTGCCGTCGAGCTTACCGTTTGAGGACATGCGAACCTCCTATCCAGTGGAAGACATCAGGTGAATGAAAACATCTGTCAGTACGACCATCAAGCTGGCCGTTCGGCATAGGAAAATTCGTGCGAAACATCAGAATGCCTACGCCGTTCGGCCGACTGTTCATGAATGTCCGGGAGCGGCTATTGTGCATGAAGGACGCAGTGCGCTGCAGCGAAAGCCCGGCGTCGTGATGATTGCGGCGAGCGGCGTCGGCTAGAATAGGCCCCCTTCCCCGCACCTTTTCATTCCTGTTTTTTCACGCCCCACGCGGGCCTCTCGTCATGCTCAGTTATCGTCACGCCTTTCATGCGGGCAATCACGCCGATGTGCTGAAACACGCAATCGTCATTCAGATGCTTCGCCATCTCGGCCTGAAGGACAAATCGTATTGGTACATCGACACGCACGCCGGTGCCGGCGTCTACTCGCTCACCGAAGGCTACGCGGCGAAAAACGCGGAGTTCGAAACGGGGATCGGGAAGCTCCAGGATCGCGACGATCTGCCGCCGCTCCTCGCTGATTATGTCGATGAAGTGAAGGCGCTGAATCCCGACGGCGATCTGCGCTTTTACCCCGGCTCGCCCTATCTCGCCTGGCGCTTGATGCGCGAGCAGGATCGCATGCGGCTTTTCGAACTGCACAGCACGGAGATCGACGTGCTGCGTCACAATTTTCGGGACGCCGGCCGGCGCGCGATGATCTACGAAGGCGACGGCTTCGACGGCATCAAGGCGCTTCTGCCGCCGCCGCCGCGCCGCGCGCTCGTGCTGATCGACCCGTCGTACGAGGACAAGCGCGACTACGCCCGCACGCTCACGTGTCTCGAGGAAAGCATCAAGCGCTTCGCGACGGGGACATACGCGGTCTGGTATCCGATCGTCACGCGCATCGAATCGCAGCGCTTCGCCGACCAGTTGAAAGCCATCCAGCCGAAAGGTTGGCTGCATGCCGCCCTGACTGTGCGAAAACCGCCGACTGACGGCTTCGGGCTGTTCGGCAGCGGCATGTTCGTGATCAATCCGCCCTACACGCTGGCGAAGGAGCTGAAGGCTTCACTGCCCTATCTCGTCGATGCGCTCGGCGAGGACGACAACGCGTCGTTCAAGCTGGAACATCGCGCGGACTAAGCCTGGCCAGCATCAGGGATGAATCGTGCGCGGCACCCGCGGTCGTATGCCGCCGCCGGGTTGCGTGGGCACGGTGCTCTGCCCGTTCGAATATTCGACGTAGGGTGAAACCACGATCGGCGGCTCCGCCTCCTGCGGCAGGCCGGGCAATGTCGCCATCGGCACCATGCCGGGACCGCCGAGCGGCCCGCTCTGAAGCACGGTTCCGCTGACGCCGCTGTGGATGCCGGTTTGCGTATCGAGCACCAGAGGTTCGCCGCCCGGCTTGGCGAACGTCGATTGCGAGCCGAACAAAGCTGCGGCAAGCGCGACGCAAACACATGCGATTCTCGCGACGCGATCGCGGATGCGTTTATTCGTCGTGTCGTTGATGTGGGCTGGCATCGCGCGCTCATTTATGTAGACGAAACTGCTTTACCTTACCCCGATGGCAAGCTTTAGGCTAGGCGTTCGCACTCAGAAGCAGCTTCGCAACCGCCCTTTTCACAGGAGATACGATGAAATCGAAACGAATCGCGCTTGCCATCTTCACCGCCCTCTGTAGCGCAAGCGCGTTCGCACAGCCCGCCGCACCTGCGAGCGACGCGATGCCGGGCATGAACATGGAACAGCACGCGCCGAAGCCCACCGACGTGTCATCCACCGCCGCATTTCAGGCGGCCGATCAGAAAATGATGTCGGGAATGTCGGGCGTCGAGTACACGGGCGACGCCGACCGGGATTTTGTCGCGCACATGATTCCGCATCACCAGGGCGCGGTGGAAATGGCGAAGGTCGAATTGAAATACGGCAAGGACGCGAAGCTTCGCAAGCTTGCGAAGGACATCATCGCTTCGCAGGACAAGGAAATCGCGTTCATGAAGCAGTGGCTGGAGCAGCATCCGCCTAAGCATTGAGGCTCGGCCGAAAGCGTGCAGCAGCAGAAACGCAAAAGCCCCGCGATGCGGGGCTTTTCAACTTTCACGTTCGGCGTTTTCGACGCCAGGAACGAAACGCTTACGCGTTGTAGCCGTTCGATTCGAGCGAGCGGATGCGCTTTTCGAGCTGGACGATGTCCGTCGACTGCGCGAGATACGCTTCACGGCGGCGTTGCTCAGCGGCTTCAAACCAAAAGCTCAGTTTTTCGATCAGAAATGCAAACATGATGTTCTCCAAGGTCTTTAAAAGATCCCTGGCAATTCGGGTCAGGGATTACCCGCACTAGGGAATACCCGGATTATAGAGGAGAACAGCCGCGCCGGGGTAGTGAAATGCTTGAATACTGTGCATTCGGTTTCGGAATGGTGCGGGCCGAAGATTTGCTTTAGATCGCTGATTTTTCGGACAATTAGCAAGTCTCCAAGCGTGCTTTGGTATCCTTGAGCACCGCATTGGTGCATTCACTGCGCCAGTTTGTCCAGAATCGGACAATCCGGTCGGGCATCGCCATGACAATGGGTCGCAAGATGCGACAGCGTGTCGCGCATTTCCGTCAACTCGGCGATTCGGCGGTCCAGTTCCGCGACGTGCTCCAACGCGATCGACTTGACCTCGGCACTCGCCCGCGACCGGTCGTGCCATAAAGCAAGCAGCTTGCGGATATCCTCGACTAAAAAGCCGAGCCGACGCGCCTGTCGCACGAAGCGCAGCGCGTGCACTTCCGGATCGCCGTACACGCGATATCCGGACGACGTCCGCCCGACCGCATTGAGCAAACCGACGCTCTCGTAATAGCGGATCATCTTCGCCGTCACGCCCGAGGCGCGGGCCGCTTCGCCGATGTTCATCGTTCGCTCCTGAAAAAATGTCATCCCGACTCTACACCTTCCCATCATGGCAAGGTATACGATGACGTTGATCCGAGCTTTTTAAAGAGGAAACCGCAATGACCGAATTCGAAGTTCAGGGCATGAGTTGCCAGCACTGCGTCGCGGCCGTGACGCGCTCGATCCAGGAAATCGACCCGCAGGCGCAGGTTCGCGTCGATCTGGAACGCGGCACCGTCGCCGTCGAGTCCGGGAAATCGAGCGACGCGCTGAAGGAAGCCATCGACGAGGCAGGCTACACGGTCGTCGGCATCGCTTCGGCATGAGGGGGAGCGAACGGTTCACCGTCGCGCTCATCGGCGCGTCGGGATTGCTGGGCCGCGCCATCGCGGACGAACTGGCGAGCGCGCCCGGCGCGAAAGAATGGCGCATCGTGCGCACGGCCCACAGCCGTGCCGACGCACGGAACGCGAAACTCGATCTGCTCGACCGGGAAGCGGTGTCCGCCTTCTTTCGCGAGTTCGCGCCCGATGCGATCGTGGTCGCGGCGGCGGAGCGACGCCCGGACGTCTGCGAAAACGATCCGGCGCTCGCGCGCGCGCTGAACGTCGATGCGTTGAGCGTGATCGCAAACGAAGCGCGCTCGCTCGGCGCATGGGTCCTGTCGATTTCGACGGATTACGTGTTCGACGGCACCGCCCCGCCCTATTTTCCCGACGATGCGCCCGCGCCGCTCAACGCCTACGGGCAAAGCAAGCTGGACGGCGAACGCGCGTTGCTCGAGAGCGACCCGGCGTCCTGCGTGCTGCGCCTGCCGCTGCTTTATGGGCCGTTCACGGACTGGAACGAATCGGCGGTGACGAGCCTCACGCCCGCAATCGTGAAATCGGCCGATCCGGCGAGCCCGCCCGCGTCGATGGACGCCTGGGCGACGCGCTATCCGACGTTCACGCCCGATGTCGCCGTGGTGATCCGCGGAATGCTCGAACATCATGCGAAAGGCGCGACGATCTCCGGCATCACGCAATGGTCCGGCGACGAACCGATGACGAAGTTCGACATCGCCCAACGCATCGCGCGAGCGCTGAGAGTTGACGCGAAGCTCGTCGCGCAGCGCGCGCCGACGGACGCGACGCCGCGCCCGCGCGACTGTCATCTCGATTCCGGGCGGCTGGAAGCGCTCGGCATCGGCAGGCGTACGCCGTTCGACAGCGCGATTGCCAAGCTGCTCGCCAAATATCCGGACTTCCCGGATCAGTGAAAATCGCGGCTCGGCGCAGCGAGGCGGCCGAGCAGCGCGCTATGGTCTTCGAGCCGTTGCGCCACCAGATGACGCACCTCGCCCTCCATTTGCCAGACGCCGTGCACGCCGAGCAGCGACGCCCCGAGCAGCACTTTGCGCTGCTTCTCGACGAGGCCCGGCCAGACGATCACATTGATCGCACCGGTTTCGTCCTCGATCGAAACGAAGATCGTGCCGTTCGCCGTGCCCGGCCGTTGCCGCACCGTCACGATGCCGCACGCGCGCACGAAGCGTCCGTTTCTGATGTCCGCGAGTTCGGCGGCGGTCTTGAAACGCAGGCGGGAAAGCTTGTCACGCAAAAGCGCGAGCGGATGACGATTGAGCGTGAGTCCGAGGCTCGCGTAATCGTCGACGATTTCACGGCCTTCCGATGCTTCCGGCAGCAGGAGCGGCGTCTCGCTCATCGGCGCATCGCGCAGCAATGCCGGCGCGCGCTGTTGTGCGGTGACCGCCCACCACGCCTGACGCCGGTGCCCCGCGATGCTCGCCAGCGCATTGCCCGCCGCGAGCGCTTCGAGTTCGCGTCGTGACAAGCCGGCACGACGCGTGAGATCGTCGACATCGATGAATGGCGCTTGCGCGCGCGCTGCCATGATCCGCTCGGCCGCCGCCTGCGGAAGACCCTTGATCAGTTGCAGCCCGATCCGCACGCCCGGCCCTTTTGCGCCGTATTGCCGTCCATCCAGCTCGACGCGCTTTCTGAGTCTGCGCGCCGCTCGCCGCACGGTCTTCCGAAACACGCGATCCGACGCAGCCGCGCCATAGAACTGCTGGCGCCGCCGCTCCTTGCCGGCATCGAACACGACCCGCTCGCCATCGCCTGACCGCGCTTCCAGCACCGACTCCCAATCGCTCAGGGAAACATCGGGCGCGAACACCGGCACGCCGTGACGCCGCGCATCCTGCACGAGTTGCGACGGCGAATAGAAACCGAGCGGCTGGCTGTTCAGCAAACCGGCCAGAAACGCCGCAGGCTCGTAACGCTTGATCCACGCGCTGATATAAACGAGCAGCGCGAAGCTCGCCGAATGACTTTCCGGAAAGCCGTATTCGCCGAACCCCTCGATCTGCTTGCACACGCGCGCGGCGAAATCGTGCTCGTAGCCGCGCGCAAGCATCTTCTTCATGAGATCGGCCTGATACTTCTCCAGATGACTGCCACGGCGCCACGCGGCCATCGCGCGGCGCAACTGATCGGCCTGCTCCGCCGTGTAGCCCGCCGCGACCATCGCGAGCTTCATCACCTGCTCCTGAAAGATCGGCACGCCGAGCGTGCGGCCGAGCACTGGCCGCAGTTCCTCTTTCGGATACTCCTCGTCCTCCAGCCCCTGTTTGCGGCGCAGATACGGATGCACCATGCCGCCCTGAATCGGACCGGGCCGCACGATCGCCACTTCGATCACGAGGTCGTAGTATTTCTGCGGCCTCAAGCGCGGCAGCATGCTTTGCTGCGCGCGCGATTCGATCTGAAACACGCCGATGGTGTCCGCGCGGCAGCACATCTCGTAGACGGCCTTGTCCTCGCGACGAATATGCGAGACCCCGAAACCCGGCACGCCGCGCCGCAGCGCGACGAATTCGAGGGCGCGCCGGATCGCCGACAGCATGCCGAGCGCGAGCACGTCCACTTTCAGGAGCTTCAGCTGATCGATATCGTCCTTGTCCCACTGGATCACGCAGCGGTCTTTCATCGCGGCGTTTTCGATCGGCACGAGCCGCGACAAGCGTTCCCGCGCGATCACGAAACCGCCGACGTGCTGCGACAGATGCCGCGGAAAGCCTCTCAACTCGCGCGTCAGCCGGATGAGATGCTTCGTGACGTGCGAATCGTCGCTGAAGCCCGCTTCCCTGAGATAGCCCGCCACCGCCGACGGCCCGTCCCACCATTGTTGCGACTTGCCGATGCGCTCGATCAGCGACGCATCGAGCCCGAGCGCCTTGCCGACATCCTTCAGCGCGCTGCGCGTGTGATACGTGATGAGCGATGCCGCCAGCGACGCGCGATGCCGCCCGTACTTCCGATAGATGTACTGGATGACTTCCTCGCGCCGCTGATGCTCGAAATCGACGTCGATATCGGGCGGCTCGTTGCGCGCCTGAGAAATGAAGCGCTCGATCAGCAAGCCCATCCGGACCGGATCGAGCTCAGTGATGAACAGGCAATAACAGACGATTGAATTCGCCGCCGAGCCGCGCCCCTGACACAGAATATTCTGGCTACGCGCGAACGAAACGATGTCATACACCGTCAGGAAGTACTTCTCATATTCCAGCCTGGCGATGAGCGCCAGTTCTTTTTCGATAAGACCGATCGTCTCGGCATCCATGCCGTTCGGCCAGCGTTGCAGCGCACCCGCGATCACCCGTTTGCGCAGATAGCTCGCGGGCGTCTCGCCGGGCGGCACCAGTTCCTCTGGATATTCGTACTTGAGTTCGTCGAGCGAGAAGGTGCAACAGGCGGCCACCTTCAGCGTTTGCCTGATCGCCTCCTTTGGATACAGCGCGCCGATGCGCAGCCGCGTGCGCAGATGCCGCTCCGCGTTCGCTTCGAGCGCGTAGCCGCATTCGGCGAGCGGCCGATTCAGGCGAATCGCGGTGAGTGTGTCCTGCAAAGGCTTGCGCGAACGCGCGTGCATCAGCGCGCCGCTCGCCGCGACGAGCGGCAATCCGCTTGCTTCGGCGATCACGCGACACGAAGCAAGACGCTCGTCGTCGCTGCCGTCCTGCCAGAGCTCCAGCGCGAGCCACGCACGGCCCGCGGCAAAGCCGGCCAGCCAGTGCGCGCGGTCGAGCGTATCGGCGAGCGTCGCCGATCTCTGCGGCACGAGAATCAGGATGCAATCGGGCAAGTACTTCAGATGCGCGATATCGCCGCGCAGATCGGCCGCGTTGGATGACGCCGCCGGATCCGTGAAGTCCTCCGGACCTATCTTGTAGCTGCCCTTGGGCGAACGAGCGCGCGCTTGTGAAATCAGCTCCGACAGATTGCCGTAGCCCGCCCGATTCGTCGCGAGCGCGATAAGCGTGCAGAACGGCGCGCCGTCGGCATCGGTGAGATGCAGTTCGCTGCCGATGATCAGCTTCAGATCCTGCTTCTTCGGCGGCGGCTCGCCGGCAAGTTGCGCGGCTTCGGCATCGGCGCGCGCCTTCGCTTCGATGTCCTTGATCGCGGCATGCGCACGTACGACGCCCGCGAGCGAGCATTCGTCCGTGATCGCGAGCGCGGTATAGCCGTGCTCGAGCGCCGCCGCAGCCAGCTCCTGCGGATGCGATGCGCCGCGCAGGAATGAGAAGTTGCTCAGGCAATGCAGTTCGGCATAGCCGGGCAACAGCGCCGAGGCTGACATCGCGCCGGGAAATGCGGTCTTGTCGTCGCCTTCGTCGCCCTCGCCCAGGCCGATGATGTCGCTCAAATCGTCCATGTCGGCATCATCCGAAAAAACCGTGCAGAAACCAGTCGCCGGTGAGACGTTCGCGATACAGCCAGAACATACGGCCGCGATCGTCGGCGGCAACGTAGTAATCGCGCTGGACGCCATTGCCGTCCCACCATCCCGCCTCGATACGCTCGGTCCGGCTGATCAGCTTCAGCGGGCGTCGATAGAACGGCCGCTCGTTGCGCAAGATCAGCTTTTGCGGCGTTTCGAGTATCCACGACGGACGGGGCTGCGAAGGAACGGCCACATCGGGAAGCTCGAGCGGCCCGTCGGATTCGGTTTGCGCTTCGGATTCCGCTTCGGTTGGCGTATCGGCTTTTGCCGCTTGCGTCTTCGACGATTTCTTCCCGCGCTTCGGCTTCGTTTCGCCTGCGGGCTTATAAGCTTCGACCGTCATCGCCGCTTCGGGCCGGTGATCGTCTCGCGCGACCAGTTGCACGACGCTCTCCGCGCCGAGCCGCGCGCTCAGACGTTCGAGCAGTTGCGCCATCGATTCGCTGTCGGAGCCGGGCATCGGAAACAGGGTCTCGGCCGGCGGCGCATGCTCGCTCACCTTGTCGGCGAGAAGCGTCATCTCGATGATGGGCGCCGCGAGCGTCGTCTGATTCAGCTTCTCGCGCAGCAGCCAGAGAATGTGATCGGCTTCGCGCGTCGGTACGGCCCACGCCACCTTGAACGTCGACGTTTTCGGCGCGTGACGGGCCGCCAGCTCGTGTTCGAGCAACAGCGAAAATTCGCTGACGGCCGCATGATGCGCGCTCAGCCAGCCGGCGAGTTGCAGCACGAGCCGGCGGGCGGCGAACAGCAGCGCCTCGGCACTTTCCACGCGCGCCTGCAATTCGAGCCGAGCCTCGAACGACGCCGGCGCGCAAAACGCCTCGCGCGGATCGGGCGCCTGGCCGTACGCTTGTGCGAGCCATTGCAGAACGCCTTGGCCGAACCTTCGCGCGACGCCCTTGCGCGGCAGCCGACGTAAATCGGCGAGCGTTGCGCAGCCGATCTGCTCGAACACGTTGCCGTGCGAATGCGCCGATGGGATAAGTGATACGGGCAACGCATCGAGCACGTGGACGAGCGTCGTCTCTTTCACGATGCGCACGCGCCGCGCAACACGACGCGTGCGCGCGTGAGCCAGCAGCCATGCACCCCACGCTGTCGGCGCGCAGCCCATGCGCGAAGTGAAGCCGCATCCTTTCACCGTCGATGTCACCCTGGACAGCAACGCGCGCAAACCGCCGAAAAGCCGCATGCTCCCGCCGACTTCGAGCAACACCGTGTTCGCATGGGCCAGCACGACTTTGGGCGTAAATGCGAGCAACGCCAGCGCAACGGCTTCGAGCGCGTTCTGCTCCTCGCGAACATCGACGGCGAGCAGCGTCAGTTGCGGCGCGAGCGCGAACGCATGCGAGCGCGTGCTGCCGGGCCGCACTCCGAGCCGAAACGCGACGAGATCGGGCATCAGGATGCGCGCGTGATCGGCGAGCGCGAAGCATGGTTGACCGATATCGTCGGCACGCGCGTCATTCGACGTCGATGTCGCTCCAGGCGAGATCGAATTCCCCGATGCCGAGGGCATCGAGGGCGGCCTGACTGCTTCGAGCGATAAAAGCGGCAATGTCACCGCTATCCACAACATGTTTGACCTCTCGTGCTTTCCTTGCCTGATGCGCACGACGAATATGTTCGGGCAGAGCAGGCATCTGCAGCGGCAAGCTCAACTGCAACGGCTTACCCAGCAATGGACCACGCCGCTTGATGATGTCGATTTCGAGCATGACGGCTTGCATCCATTCGCGACGGTTCATCGTCGGTGCGCTGGCGGGAAGTATCGGCTTGCAGACCATGCGCAATGGCGCAGCGGATGATTGCCTCGCCGCTTTGAGCGGACGGAACAGGAACGCCAGCGACCGCGCTTCCTGAGCCGCCACTTGCAGCCTTCGCAGCGCTTCGGGGCGCACTTGAGGCAGCCAGATCAGCACAGCGCCGATGCCTTCCTGCTTCAGCGACTGCTCCGCAGCCCAGAGCACCTGATCTTCGGGCGCCTTGACCCAGACCAGTTTGTCGACCGCGATTTTCATCGCGCGAAACGCAGCCAGATTGGGCTTCCACGGTGGCGCGATGAAGATGACGGAGCGGTCTTTGCCTACTGTGAGTTCTCGAAGCATGTGCGCGAGCAATCTGATTTCGCCCACGCCGCTCTCTTCGATCAGTAATTCGGTGACCGTGCCGGGCATCCAGCCTGCACCGGGCAACGCCAGGTCAAGCGTCCGAAATCCGCTCGAGATGATGTTCGAGTCGGGATCGTTGATCGGACTGCCTTGCCAGATCTGACGCTGCAGATGCGAGGTCAGCCCGATGTCGAGCAATGAAAGTGCTGCACCCATGAGTTTTCCCCGTCCAGCGCGAATGCAAGGGCCTGCTCATGGTTCGAGCACTCAGCGGTCTTTGGTTTTACTGTATATTTATACAGTATTTTGGCGCAGGAGGGTAAACATCTGGCGATGCAGGAGCGTGCGTTGCCGGAGCATGGGCGAGATTCGAGGAGGGAATTACTGGCGTTCGTGCGAATTCGCCGCTCCAACGCAAAAACCCCACCTTTGCGGGGTGGGGTTTTTGTTTTCGGCATGAGGAGCCTGACGATTACCTACTTTCACACGGGCGATCCGCACTATCATCGGCGTGGAGTCGTTTCACGGTCCTGTTCGGGATGGGAAGGGGTGGTAC